>Ga0247611_10000375_pt1 | contig 92207 bp, 85 predicted proteins | sample 177DNAGHGhighgp2_FD_192422 | JGI IMG/M metagenome (GOLD analysis project Ga0247611, IMG submission 192422) | Sheep rumen microbial communities from Palmerston North, Manawatu-Wanganui, New Zealand - 1770 DNA GHGhigh gp2 | ecosystem: Host-associated > Mammals > Digestive system > Stomach > Rumen...
TTGAAACTCAAAAAACAAACAGGAGTTTATTTTACACCTTAGTGAAAAAAAAACATAAAAAAAAGAGACCGACTCAAAATCACTTTTTAGTCGGCCTCTTTTTTATTAGATAATGATATAGGGAAAAATCTGGTTAGTAACAGATTCCGCTCAACGCTAACGCGTATCGCGGAATGGTGTGCCGCACACGGAATAAAAAGCGGGAACGATCTTACGACCATTCCCGCTATTAATATCTGATATCTGGAATCAGTCTTTCACACAACGCACACTGAATCCGTAGTTCTTCAACGTTACAAAGTCATACCACATATAGCAGTGACAATCTGCCATGTGAGCATGAGCCATAGTATCGCTGGAGGAATCCGCAGACCAGAAATAGGCATTACCAAGCAAGTTCTCATATCGGTTTTTGTCAGGATTAAACTGACCGCTTGGCAGCATGTTGAAACCAGTGGCATTGCTTCCCGGATTTGTAATCCACAGATTGGTTGAGCGTAACGTATTGACATCATTGGCACTCAATGCAGCGAAGTCTTCCTCATTGGGCATACGCCATTCGGCGGGGCAGATGCCTTGCACTTGCGTACCCTTCGTAGGTCTTTCTACATCCAAAGCGTCATACCAATCATACAACAGCCCATAGAGAGCAGCGTTGGCTTCTGCATCTGGATTTTCAGGAGACTGATATTTGAGGACATTCGACACTTCACGTCCATCAGCATAATGTGTAGTCCTCAAGTTCGAGGTCATCCAGCATTTGCCGCCCAACCGGACAGAGGTATAGTTGTTATCGTCGTAGTCTTGGACATCCGGGCAGGGCGCGTACGTCTTGAAAATGTCAGGGGCAAACCACTGGCTGGTATTGGTACCGCAAACTGACTGCACCTGCACCTCATACTCCGTTTCGGCCAAAAGACCTGAAAGTGTCATTGGGGAGGTGGAATTAGCCACTGTCTGCCACTCGGTTGCGGTGGTGGCTTTATATTGGACATTGTAGTCGGCAGCAGTGCCTGTCCAGGACAGCACCGCGCTATTGAAGCCTATTTCGGAAATAGCGAGGTCAACGGGAGTCTCACAAACCACCGGACAACTCATCGTATAGTAAACAGTATCCTCAAAACCGGCGTTACCGGCACGAATGATCACGCCTTCGGGGTCTTTTATAGAGTAAGACGTTTCATCGTACCCGAAGAAAGAATCCCACACAAAGGCAATCTGACGACCGTCGCAAACGGCAAGCGTGTGGCTTTGGGCTTCTCCCTGAACAGCATCGGACGTGTTGACAATCATGCCCAAGAGCTCAAAGGTCCGGGCATCCAGCACATTCATGCGGTTACCAACGGGCCAGCCGTCGCCACCGGTGTTGGTGAGTTCAATCGTAATGTCACACTTGTCCTCCTCTTCACAATACTGGGTGGAGAATGTCTGAGACACCCACTCGCTCTGGTCGTCGCCACAGTCAGACTGCACCTGAAACTCGTATTACATATTGTATAGAGAAGTTATCCACTGCCGCGGGCGGGTTGGCGGGCGGGTTGTTGTCGTTCTGCCAAGAGAAGACTACCATATAGTTGCCGGAAGTGGGCACATTGACCGTAGAGGTCAATGTTTTCCAAGTGTTGGAGAGATTCAATTGGGTATTACCGTCAATAGCAAAAGCACCGGACCACACTGACGGGACACCGGTAGTATAGATGAGGGATGTTTGGGTAGTGGCTATAATGGAAATATCCGCGGGTACCAGAAACACACGCATATGATCATAGCCTTGTTCTCCATAGGCCTTCCAGTCATACTGTACGTTATACTCATTGGCCTCCAATGAGAAGACCTTTGTGGCATACACCGTATTGCGGTGGTTGGTATAGATGTTGCTTGTTCCGACATCAGAGGATATGTATAAGGAGTGGCTGCCACCATTATGGGTGGCCGTGCCCAACGTCCAGGCATTGGGTTGAGTGCCATTCACAAGAACCCAATTGTTGCCAGACTCAAAGTCGTCGGTGTAGAGCGGATAGGCAGCGTTCACCACCACCGGGGTCTGGATGGTGGTGAAGGTGGCTGGTCTGGTGTTCCACTCGCCGTAGTCACCCGTACCGCAATAGGCGCGCACTTGCACACGGTACTGGGTCAGCTGGTCTAAACCTGTCAAGGTGAAGGGTGACGTTTGAATAAGGGTGTCCAACATCACATAGTCGCCCCATGTGTTGGTGGAGGCGTTATAGGCTGCGACCTGCATCTGCCAGCGGGTCTCATCCAAGGCGGGTGCCCAGGTCAGCACGGCGGAAGAGGAGGCAACCTCAGAAGCCGTGACCTCGCTCACACGGGCACAGTTGGAGATCACCTTCACGGTGATGTCATCCATATAGGTGTAACTGCTGTTGTCGTCGGATGAGCTCACCCGGAAAGCAATTGTCTGAGAGGTGCCGGTGTAACCGGCAAAGCTTACGACATACGGGGTGTTGGAATATGTTTGATAGGATTCCGACAAGTCCATGTTCTGCACATTGACAAAGGTGGGGGTGCCGTCCACCATCTCGATCACGCCCACTTCGAATGACGGCGTCTCATGTTCATAGCTCGAGCATTTAGCATAGAACTGCACCTGCAGTGTATTGAGCGGATATGTGGCAGCTATGGGCGGAAAATAGAAAGCATTGGCATGTGAAGAGTTGGGGGACCACATATAGAGATAATAGCTGCCTCTATGTGCATTGCTTGCGGAGTTGCTGCCTATTGCCGGATATTCGTGGTTGTAGCTCAAAAGGCTGCGCCAGCAGTCGAGCAGGAGCCCTGTAGAACTGTTCTCGAAGCCCTCCTCGTAAGGAATCTCAATGTCGGCGCAAGTTGGTTACGGCTGTGTGGTGAAGAAAAAGGATTCCGACCAGTCACCATACAATGTATTGCTGCATTGGGCCTGTACCTGTACCTCGTACCGGGTGTTGGCTTCGAGATAAGTGAGGCGGTGGGTGGGATTCGTATTGCTGAAATTAGCAGATCTCCAATATGATGTTCCATCCCCCTTGCGATAACGGAGGTTGGATGACACCTGAAATGGCTGTAATAATGGTGAGAATATTAGAACTATGCTAAACAAGGTTCCCGCTCCTCTATCGGCACTTTCGATTTTCTATTTCAAGGAGAAAATCAATATTATCGGATAATGGTCAGAGATGTATGGAACACCGTAGTCTTTTTTAAGGGTTTGAAAAACCAGATTCTCGGTTGGAATGGAAGAAAACAGATGATCAATCTGCGACGCTTTATCTTTACCGTATCCGTTATAGGTGATTGAATTGTCACGCTGCCAAGCGTTGGAACGGCATATTTTCATCAGGGCGCCATTATTCGCTTCGGTCCTAGCCGCATTAGACACTTTGCTGATGGCAAATTCCGATGTGTTTTTCCGATCTGGGGTTGGAGCTCCAACAATCGGAGTGAAAATACGATCATAGACAGGCGAATTCATATCTCCACCCAAAACAAACACCGAGTTAGTGTCGCCAACAATCTCGCGGATTTTTTCCGCAATCAGCTTAACAGACTCCTGGCGAGCTATCACCCCCACATGATCCAAATGGGTATTGAAGTAATAGAATGATTTCCCGCTCTGCATATCCTTGAGTTTCACATAGGTGACCGTACGCTTGCAGGCGGCATCCCAGCCCATTGACGCGATTTCGGGCGTTTGGCTCAACCAGAATGTGCCGCTATCTTTTAAGGCAAATCGGTCGGTTTTATAGAAAATGCCCATACACTCCCCTTCTTTCTGACCGTCATCGCGTCCCAAGCCCACCATGTTGTATTCACGAAGCTCCTTGCGCAGGAACGCCTGCTGGTCGGGCAGCATTTCCTGCACTCCCACCACATCCGGGTTCTGTTCCTTGAACATACGTACCACAGCCTCCTTGCGATTTTTCCATGCGTTCACACCGTCATATTCCGACATCCCACTCATGCGGATATTGAAAGACATGAGTTTAACCAACGGCTTCCTTTCCGCCCATGCTGACACCAAAGCGACATTTTCCGTCAGGAAGCCATTGACACCCTTTTCAAGCATCTCCTTAACTTCCAGCTTATTATGCACATCACCAACCCAAACTGGCATTTTCAAGGCCTTGGCTTCCTTAAACCAATTGGGATTGTCACGAAGGGTTTCATAATCATATTGACAGCCTATTTCACCAGCCCGCTTTGAAATCGCCTTGGGAGATAAATCACCCTGCATATAGGTAACACGCGATTTTTGAAAGTTCTCGGCCAGCAAACGACACAACTCCAGATCCGTGGAGGCAAAATCCACCTTCTCGCTTAATCCGTGGACACGAACCAACTTTTTCAACAAACCTATCATTTCCATCTGGCGACGAGAATCGGAGGCATGGACATTGAGTACAAGACGCATCTTAGCGTTCAGTTTCTCATCCATATCACCATTCTCATTCACACTCAAGACATTATCACCCACAATGCGAAGAGCACTTGGCTGAGGGGCTTGGGATTTCTGGCCTCCCGTATATTTCACGAAATATTCCTCAACAGGCATCACCCAAAAGCCGTTTTTTTTCAGTTGCTCAACAGTCATGTTTTTTTCAATTTTCAACCTTTCAGCGCCAAGAACAACCACTAACTGCTTGTCATCTGTAAGCATAACCGTGCAACTTGAAGCGTAACAGCCAAACTTGCGTGCTGCCAACATGGCCTCGATTGAGCCGGAAGGCGTGCCAGACGAAAGGTAATATCCACCTTTGGCGATGATTTCCGCACGATATGATTTTTTTGAAATGGATTGGGCATACATCATGCCCGACATCATTCCAAGAAGTGTCAAAAATATAAATACTCTTTTCATAATTAAATATTTAGCAATTAAAATCTGGCGCCAATTCCGACTTTTATGAAGGAATCATAACCGGCATTCAGTTCAAACAAACCATAAAATTTCTTGCCGACATTTACGCCGAAGGCTGTCACATTAAAAGCAAACGCGAAGTTGTTGTCCATCTTGCTATCATTTTCATCCTCTTTACCATTGTCTGATGTTGGACCAGACCAAAAATATGCGCACCCCACATCCAAACCGGAATAGAGGCGCACCCAGGGGCGATTAAGATAGGTGAAATGCACGCTTGGCATGAGAGCAACCAGGACATCATGGTTCACAGAAGAGATTGTGGTACGGAAAGTATCCGTATATTGTGTCGTTTTTGCACATTCCACGGTAGCTTTCACACCCACCTGACACCAGGGTTTCACTTGATAGTAGTAATGCAGCCCATAGTTGCCATACCATTTCATTTCAATGGGGCGATGGCTGAGCGCACCGCCTAGGCCACTCCAAAACCCGATAGTTCCATTGATAAATCCACCCACCAAGGAGCTTGGACCAGCATCAACGCCGATTTCATGGTACAAATCGCTATGGAACTTTTGCGCCGATATAGGTTGAATAAAGCAAACAACTAACACACAAATGGTTACAATAACTCTTTTCATAACTATGCGGTTTGATTGTTGTTCGATTTATTCGCAGGAAGGCGGGACATTTTCGGTGTATTGGCGGCCCAGATGGCGTTTCTGGCGTTGCTGCCAACGCTCGCGCGCGTATTGCTGCATGTCGGAGACCTCGTCGCTCTCGTCAATGATTTCAAGGCCGAACACCGTCTCAATGATGTCCTCCATTGTCAGAATTCCTTGGAAGCACCCATATTCGTCAATAATCAAGGCGATTTGCGATTTCTGTTTCAGCATGGAGTCCCAGATGTCGCTGACCGAGGTTTCCTCGTTGAAATAGGGCATTTCGCGCTTGATTTCGCCCAATGTCATGTTGAACTTGTCCTCGGCAAGGTTCTCCAAAGCGTCATCGCGAAGCACATAACCGGTAATGTATTCCGGCGATTCGGCATACACGGGGATACGGGAGAAATGGTCGTACTGATCATCGTCGTAATACTCGCGCAAGGTCATGCTTTCGGGGGCGACGGAAGCCACCACGCGGGGCGTCATCACCTCCTCGGCCTTCACATTGTCCAATTTGATGATATTCTGGATGATCTTGTTCTCATCCTTCTCTATCACGCCTTCCTCCTCGCCTACATTGGCGATGGCGAGCACCTCCTCGCGGCTTACCGTGGCATCGGGTTCCTTTTTGGTGAACAGGTGGCTGATCAACTCAATGAGTTTCACGAACGGGAACATCAGCACGATAAGCACGCGGATAGTCTTGGCGGTAAAGCCCATCAGACTTTTCCAGCGGGTGGTCCCCAACGTTTTCGGGATAATCTCCGCAAATATAAGGATGAGTATGGTGGTGATGGCGGACACCAAACCGAACCAGCGGCTGCCGAACAACAGCGTGGCTTGTTGGCCCACGCCTGCGGCGCCGATGGTGTTGGCGATCGTGTTGAGGGACAGGATGGCCGCCAGGGGACGCTCCGTGTCGGTCTTGTACTGCTTGAACAGCGAGGCCGGCTTATAGCCCTCCTCCTCACGCATCAGGATATACGAAATCGGGGTGGACAGCAAACTCGATTCCAAAGTGGAGCAAAGGAACGAGATGGCCATCGCACTCAATAAAAAGACTAATAATAAGGTCATTACGGTTTAAAAAAAAACGGTGCAAAGATACGAAAATTGTGTATTGCTCTATATGTCTGTTTTTTATATTTTTGCACGGTGCATTGTGAATGGCGAAGAAGAAACTGGTGAATGGAGAACAGTAACAATTAATAGTAATATAGCATATGAATCTTGACTTTTCTTATCAGAATCCCACGCGGATTCATTTCGGGAAAACGGCCATGAATCATCTGGCCGACGAACTTAAAACATTCGGACCCAATATTTTATTGGTCTATGGCAAAAACTCCATCAAGAAGATGGGCTTGTACGACACCGTTATGCGCACCTTGCAGGAATGCGGCAAGCGTGTGGTGGAACTGGCCGGCATCAACTCCAACCCACGATACAGTCAGTTATTGGAGGGTGCGCGGCTCGTGCGCGAGAACCACATCGACCTCATTCTGGCTGTGGGTGGCGGCTCCGTCATCGACTGCTCCAAAGGCATCGCCATGTCGGCATACTGCGAGGGCGACCCGTGGACGCGCTACTGGGAAAACGGCGAGGATGTCAGCAACCCCGTAGTACCCGTGGCCTCCATCCTCACCATGACCGGAACGGCTTCCGAAATGAACGGCGGTTCGGTCATCACCAACGAGGACAAGAAACTGAAACTGGGGCGCGTGTTCCCGCTGGAGCTGGCCTCTCCCAAGTTCTCCATCCTCAACCCTGAATTCACCTTCAGCGTACCCAAATACCAGATGGTGAGCGGCATTTTCGACATCTTCTCACACCTTATGGAGCAATACTTCTCAGGGGATGACGACTGCGTGAGCGACTACCTGCTGGAAGGCGACATGCTGGCTCTGATCAGCGCCGCACGCAAGGCCGTTGTCAACCAGGAGGACTACGAGGCGCGCAGCAACATCATGTGGTGCGCCACCATGGGACTGAACAAAATCCTGGCACTCTCGAAAACACAGGACTGGGAGGTGCACATGATTGAGCACCAGTTGGGCGCCTACACCGATTGCGCGCACGGCATCGGTTTGGCCATCATCTCCGTGCCTTATTACCGCCACATCTACAAGTACGGTCTGCACCGTTTCGTGCGCTATGCCAAGAACATCTGGCATGTGGCGCCGGAGGGCAAGACTGACGAGCAGATTGCATTGGAAGGCATCCAGGCACTCAGCGACTTCATCGCCGAGATGGGCATCCCGCAAACCATGAGGGAGGTGGGCGCCACCGAAGAGATGCTGCCCCTCATCGCCGAATCCACCGTGAAATGCGGCGGTTACCATGTGCCTTCTACGGAAGAAGTGCTGGAGATACTGAAGGCGTGCTACTAATATTGGTTATACCCCCATATAAAAGAGATTCCGCTCACGCTTGCGCGTCTCGCGGAATGGTGCTCAGCGCACAAGTAAAGGAGGGAAAGATAGGCGGCAGATAGTTGGTGCCGTGTTGGAAATGCCCTATAATGCCGCCCATCTTTCAAAAAAAACACTTCGGTGCGTGCACCATTCCGTCGTGAACAAAGTGAACGGCGGAATCCCAATCAACAATGTTGGGTCAACATCTATATCATTGCTTTTTGTTATTGCAAGTGAGCACACCGATTAGTAATTCTCGGCGTTCACCTCGAAATAGGATTGCGGATGGGCGCAGGTGGGGCAAATCTCCGGCGCTTTCGTGCCCACCACGATGTGACCGCAATTGCGGCATTCCCAGATCTTCACTTCGCTCTTCTCAAACACCTGGGCGGTTTCCACATTCTTCAGCAGCGCACGATAACGCTCCTCGTGGTGTTTCTCGATAGCGGCCACCAAGCGGAATTTCTCCGCCAGTTCCTTAAATCCTTCTTTTTCAGCAGTTTTGGCAAAATCCTCATACATATCCGTCCACTCATAGTTTTCGCCATCGGCGGCGGCGGCCAAATTCTCGGCAGTGCTTCCGATGCCGTTCAGTTCCTTGAACCACATCTTGGCATGCTCCTTCTCGTTATCGGCGGTTTTCAGAAACAGGGCGGCAATCTGCTCATAACCCTCTTTCTTGGCCTTGGAGGCGAAATAGGTGTATTTGTTACGGGCCTGGGACTCGCCGGCGAAAGCGGCTTCCAGATTCTTCTCCGTCTGCGTGCCCGCATACGGGTTTTGCTTCGGAGCATCCTCCGAAATCAACTCCAGGTCTTCAGCGCCAGCGCCACAAACAGGGCATATAAGTTCTTCGCCATCAGCCAATTCAAATTCCACTTTGCAAATCTTGCATTTGTACTTTTTCATTTTTTTCAGTTTTTTTTTAATGTTAAAATTAAAGGTTTATACAATCGGCAAATATACATTTTTTATTCCTTTCGTCAAAAAAACATCGACCATACCAAAAATCCGCTATAGGCCGCATAACATATCACTAACAAAAGGGATATTCCGGAATCGAATGGAGCTCTATTTTTGCAGCGTAAAAAAGAAATAGTTTTTTCATGATTTAATTATAGTAAGTTGTTGTTTTAATATTTTGATTTGGGTGGACTTGTTTCCGCCCATTTTTTTTTATTTTTGCGCTGCTTATTCAAAAAACAATGTCTATGAAAATGGTTACCCAACACATACAAGCAACCCTGGTATTATCCATGCTTCTCATAGCGTCGCTCACCATAAAGGCGCAAGAGACCATCCAGATCCAAATCCCGACCATCGAGATGGTCTATGTGCGTGGTGGTGAATTCATTATGGGGTGCACCGGCGAGCAGCGAGCGGATTGTCTGATTGATGAAACGCCGGCTCATCTGGTGCGCCAAAGCGACTTTCTCATCTCCAAATACGAGGTCACTCAGGAACTATGGATGGCCGTAATGCGCGGCAAGAACCCATCAAAGGTTATCGGGGACAGTCTGCCTGTGACCCGCATCACCTGGTATGCCGCCCGCGAGTTCACCCAGAAGTTGAGCAAACTGACGGGCAAGAAGTACCGCCTGCCCACTGAATCCGAATGGGAATATGCCGCCCGAGGGGGCCAGTTGAGCCGCGGGTACAAGTACAGCGGATCGGACAACCTGGCGGAAGTGGCCTGGTACAAGAAAAACAGCGGCCGCAAGCCCCAGCGTGTCGGCACCAAGAAACCCAACGAACTGGGCATCTACGATATGAGCGGGAATGTATATGAATGGTGCTACGACGGGTTTGAGAACTACGAGATGAGTTTAAGCGGCAACATCGTGGATCCTTACGGCGACGATTGGAGCCATGTCAAAATCATTCGGGGCGGCAGCATGACCAGTTTTCCTGATGTATGCCGCAATTCCGCCAGAACCCGCGCCACCGACACCTACCAATACAATTTCGTGGGGTTCCGCCTGGCCATGGATGTGGAGTGAAAGTTTGAGGCAACCATCTTTTTTTTATTTTTGCCGAAAATTTTACAGAAATGATCAAAAACTGCCAGGATATCCGAATCGAAACGGTGGAAAACAAAGGCAACATTGATGGCCTTATTCACAAAAACATAATACTCACACCCGAGGAAATGATGAACCGGGCGCTGATGTTCAACATCATAACCCTCCCATCCGGGAGCCGCATCAAGGAGCACCCGCACACAGAGGACGCCGAGATCTATTACATCTTGGAGGGCGAAGCGGAGGTTTCCGACAACGGGAAATCCGCCACCATGCGCGCCGGTGATGTGATGTTCACCGGCAATGGGGAGATTCACAGCATTGCCAACAACAGCGGCAAGGATGTCCGGTTTCTGGCCTGTATTTTAAAATAAATGAGCATATTATGAAAAAGATAATCAACCCATGGGTGGGCAACACCAATGGATACAATTGTTTCGGATGCGACCCCAACAACCCGATGGGCATGCAGATGAGTTTTTACTGGGACGAGCAGGATGTGGTTTCCGTATGGCGCGCTGGTGTGAACCATGTGAGCTGGATTGACACGCTGCACGGCGGATTGCAAGCCACTCTGCTGGATGAGATATGCGGATGGGTGGTCTTCTTCCAACTGCAGACCTCCGGTGTTACCGCCAAGATGGAGATGCGCTACCGCAAGCCCGTGAGCACCAAATGGCCATACATTCTGCTGCGCGCACGCCTTGTGGAACATCGTCGCACCTTGGCCACGGTCCGCGGAGAAATATGGAGTCCCGATCATGTTCTGTGCGCCGAGTGCACCTGCACCTACTTTGTGTATCCGACAGAGAAGGCGCTTGAGATGGGCTATGAGCCCGCCCTGCTCGACGACACAGAACTATCACTGGAGGATGTGATCCAAAAGACCATTTACAAAGACATTCGCAAATAACGCTTCTGGAGTCAACGTAAACTCTTTTCCCTTTTGGCTAAAGGTTTGTATATAGAATTCTCATTCTGAGATATGCGGCAAAATATCCACCGTGCTGCTGGAAGAGTGCGGGGCCTGGTTCACCTGTATCTGCACGGCTATTTTGTCCTTCACCTCATCGCGGTGACTGATGGCACACACCTGGCGGTTGTTGCTGGTTCGCAACGACTCCAAGGTGTTGATGGCCCTCTGCAACGGTTCGCCACTCAATGTGCCGAAACCCTCGTCAATGAACAAGGTCTCCACCTTCAAACTCTGCCCAATCTCACTCAACGCCAATGCCAACGCCAACGACACCAGGAAACCCTCACCACCCGAGATGGTGCTGACCGGACGCTTCACACCACCCTCATAGGCATCCTCCACCAGAATAATCAGGTCCTGCCCTGGCGCGGTATGCAATGTGTAGCGGTCCGTAAGCGTCCGCATGTGCACATTGGCGGCATTCACCAGGTTGGCCAGGATATAACTCTGCGCAATGAGCCGGAATTTGTCGCCCTTCGCATCCCCAATCAGGTCGTTAAGTTTTTTCCACCGGTCATATACAGTCTGTCTCTTCTTGAACTCAATTTCAAGTTCGGCATGCTTCTCTATCAGTTTGTCATCGTCATCCAACTTTTGCTTGTCGGCACCCACTGTTTCATTCAATATTTTTTGCTTCTCCTGCAACTCACTGAGAATGCCATCCAACGACTCAATCGTTTCATTTTCAGCTATTTCCGGTTTGGCCTTCTCATGGTCTTCTATCTGCTCGCCAATGGTTTTCAATGCGCTATTGGCTGCGGTAAACGCATCATTTGCATTTTTCACTGTTTGGCGTTGCTGCTCGATTACACCTTTAAGTTTAATAAGTTGCTCTAACCGTTCCTTCGTCATTTCAGGATTGACTTTTATATAATTGTCAAGGTCATCCTGATTGGCCTTCAATCTCTCCTTCGCCGTTTTCTTGTTCGTCAAAGCAGCCGTAACCTCGTTCGTCAGCGTCTGTGCCTTAGCCAGTATGTTGGGCAACTCTGCCGCGTTTTGATGGGTGAGGGACTTCCATTTCGGCAACTCGCTTAGCATCTGGTCAAACAATGTATCAAGTACACCTATCTTGTTATCTCTCAAATCCTTAATCTCACTATGCAAGTTTTCAAGTTTCTTTGCCCGTTCTATCTTCTTTCCGATTTCCTCCTTCCGTTTTTCCGCATTTTCCATCGCTTGTTCCAAAACCTCAGGGGTATGCTCATCCAATTTTTCGATGTCACACTTCTCTAATGCCTTCTTGGCATCATTTTGTGCCTTCTCAAGAGATGTGTCCTCATCAAATGCCATCAACTCTTTTTCATAAGCGGGTCTGTTCTGTTTCAACCAAATGTCACATTCATTGTACTGTTTGTTAAAGCCATCAAATGCTTTTTTTGCTTCGTCACATTTCTTTTTCGCATCTTCCACAATCCGTTTCAATTGGTCTTCATGCGGAACCTTATCCAGTGATTTTATCTCCTGTCCACAAATCGGACATCTGTGGTTAATCTGCAGGTTGGCACGCAATTTCTCCGCCAGCGTATCTATGGCCAAATTCAACCGCTCGTATTCTTTAACCGATTCTTCATGCTTTGTCTTGGCAGACTCTACCTTAGGGACTAAATCTTCAAGTTCTTTACTTTTCTTGCCAATTTCCTTCTTTTTCCCTTCAAGTTCCGTCTGTTTTTCACTTCTCTCTTTCTCTTTCGCAAAATAGGCACCCACGAACGCATTAGCCGCAATGATATTACCTGTCAGTTTCAAGACTTCTTCTTTCTGCCCATTCAATTCTTCCAAGGAAAGGTTCTCTCCTCCTTCCTCCTTGATTTCATCGTCTATCTTCCGAATCTGCTCATCAATGCTGTTTATTTTTTCACGAATGAACTCCTGGCCGTTCAGCACGGTTATGTACTTAGATTTCAATCCCAGAATTGTCTGCTCGGCCTTATCAATCGTTCCCGTCGCCTCACGAACAGCGGAAAGCCATACGCGCGCGTCAGTCGTACTATCCCAATCCTTCACATTCTGAAGCGCAAGTTTATAGGCATCCGACTCCATGGTCTGTTTAGCTTGTAATAGCGAACTATTCGCTTTTGATTGATTATCGAGAAGTGTTTCCTCCGTTGACAACCAGTTTTTCTTCTTTTGAGCAGTGCCAAGTTCTTTTTCTAAAGTATCAAGTTTGCCCTTATTATCTCTTAAAGTTTTCTCCAATTCTTTCCTAACATCCTCTTTCATGGGCTGCTGTTCCTGCTTCTCAGGATCCACCTTATCCATCTCCTCCTTTTTCTTTTTCGTCAACTCAAAGACCATCGCACCAATTTGGGCATACTGCTCGGTGTTGGTAATCTTTTCAAGAATGGCGGCTTTTTCCTTGTTGCCGCTCTTAAGGAAACGGGTGAAATCGCCCTGTGCCAGCATCGTTGTCCGGCAGAACTGGTCGAAAGTCAGGCCCACGGCGACTTGAATGGCTTCAGCCATCGCTTTGTCTTTTCCGGTTCCCTTGATATTGCTCACGCCATTGCCAGCATCGGGTGAGTCCTCCGGATGGGTGAGGTTTTTAAGCGACCATGTGCGATCGAGATTCTTTTTCTTGCGTTCCACATGCCACTCGGCCTCATACTCATTCCCATCGCTGCCCCAAAACGACAGGCGTGCAAACGCCTCTGTAGTGTTTTTTCGCATCAACTGCTTGGTATCCGTGATATCCATCTTATCAGCATCGCTTTCCCTCCATTCGCCATCCATCTCTGAGTTGGTCATACGCGGTGTGGTGGCGTAGAGAGCCAAACAGATGGCATCCAAAATGGTGGATTTGCCCGCACCCGTATCGCCCGTGATAAGAATCACATTGCTATCGGCCAACGGTTCTTTTTCAAAATCGATATTAGCATGCTCAATGGATGCTATATTTTTGATTTCCAATCTTTTCAGTTTCATATTTAGTCCTCCTTGGTTTTTAATGATTCCAATACTTCGTTAAACAGCGGTTGCATATTCTCCTCGTCAAACAGCACGCTGTTCGTATCGGCGGCATACATCCGCACCACTTCCCAGGGATCGGTGGCCTGGAACTCCTCCACGGTCATTTGCTGTTGGCCACTGCCATCTGTGCTATATGTCTTGCGTTTCGCATTGATGAAACAGAAGATATACGCTTTGCCTCTCGCCTGCTCCACCGCCTTATCGTAGGCGTTGGACGGCATGGCTTCGGGGTCTGTAATATTAAGGCGGACATACGCCTTCGTATCAGAAGGGAATGTCTCGTATTGCGCTATCACCTCTTTCCATGCGCCGAACACTTTCGTGTCGTCGGGATTCGGCAGCGTGACCAATGGGCGTGGATTTTGTATCTTCACCATTTTAAAATTGTCTTTGGTGAGCGTCGCATTGTGTTGCGGAATCTCCACTATGGTCACCGAATGGTCGTATGCTTCATCAAAACTGACCGCCATGGGCGAACCGCTATAGCGCACATTATGCTTGCCCGTATGCAAAAACTGCGGTTTGTGGATATGTCCCAACGCCAAGTAGTCATAGCCATCGCCTATTTTCGCGACATCCATCACATCCACCCCTCCCACGCGCTTGTCGCCCGCATCTTCGTGTCCTGTAAAATCCACTCCCGAGATGGCGGTATGCGCGCTGAAAACGACTGGCAGGTTGTCCGTATTCTTCTGGTTGGCCAAGTCAATCAACTGCTGATAAATGTCCACTGGCAGATATCGGTCATTGGTAAACGGCAGTGCGATGACATACCCTTTGCCGGGCACCTCAACGATGTGGGACTCCAGGTTGTCCTTGTCGAACTTGCCAATCATGTGGACATTCAGGGCTTCCCATGGGGTTTTGAAAATCTCGTGTTTCGTGCCGCTGTCGTGATTGCCTGCCGTGACCACGATAGTCATGTCGGGGCAAGACTTGCACAAGTCGGCAACGGCCTTGTTGAACATTTTCTGGACTGCCGGTTTCGGTTCAGCGGTGTGGTAAACATCCCCTGAAATCAGGAACAAGTCCGGTTTCTCCTCTTTTGCAATCTTGACCATCTGGTCGAGCATCGATTGCTGCTCGTCAGTGCGATCATAGCCATAGAGCACATGCCCCAAATGCCAGTCGCTGGTGTGTAAAATTTTCATATAGGTATTAGGTTTGATTTTAACTCTGATTTTGATACCGCAAAATTACGATTAATTTCGCATTAATAATGTTCCAAGAACCTCATCAGGGCTTTCGCGGAAGGCAAGCGGACTGACAACCGTAGTCTGAGGTCGGTTCGCCCGACTCATACAGGGTAAAAGAATGATTCATAATGATGATTTAAATGGTTAACATGACATTATCCTTTTGGCAACAACCGTGCCGAAAAATGTCTTGGCAGACATAAAAAACGGGCACCGATTTTTTGTCGGCACCCGCTTTTGTTATGATATAGTATTGTTCGGTATTGCTGCGCAATCCCGCAATAACTTCCTCACCTCGGCAATGCTCGAACAAGTTTGGCATTGCGATCGGTTCGTCATTATTTGATTTCCTCGAAATCGACATCTTGGACTTCTCCATCGTTGCCGGATCCGCCTTGCGGGCCTTGAGCGCCGCCTTGAGGACCTGCCTGCTGGTTAAAGCCGCCGTTGAAGTCAGCACCCGGTTGCTGGGCACCACCCTGCTGGTACATCTTGGCAGAAGCGGCCTGCCATGCGCCCTGCAACTCAGCCGTAGCCGCGTCAATACCGGCGAAATCCTTGTTGTCGTGCGCCGTTTTCAACTTGGCGGCAGCGGCCTCGATCTTGGCTCTGTCGTCAGCGGGCACTTTGTCACCAAACTCCTTGAGTTGTTTCTCGGTGGTGAACACCAATGAGTCAGCGGCATTCAGTTTGTCGATTTCCTCCTTGGCTTTCTTGTCGGCTTCGGCATTAGCTTCGGCTTCGGCCTTCATGCGCTTGATTTCATCGTCGCTCAAACCGGAAGAGGCCTCGATTCTAATCTTCTGTTCTTTGCCGGATGCCTTATCTTTAGCCGTAACGCTGAGGATACCGTTGGTGTCGATGTCGAAAGTGACTTCGATTTGCGGCACGCCACGCATAGCGGCAGGAATGCCATCGAGGTGGAAACGGCCGATGCTCTTGTTCTGTGCGGCCATCGGACGCTCGCCCTGCAACACATGGATCTCCACAGAGGTTTGGTTATCCACTGCTGTGGTGAAGGTTTCCGTCTTCTTGGTCGGGATGGTCGTGTTGCTTTCGATGAGTTTGGTCATCACGCCACCGAGGGTTTCCAGACCGAGTGACAGCGGAGTCACATCCAACAGCAGGATGTCTTTCACCTCGCCGGTGAGCACACCGCCTTGGATAGCGGCACCGATTGCCACCACTTCGTCAGGGTTCACGCCTTTGGACGGAGTCTTGCCGAAGAATTTCTCCACGATTTCCTGGATGGCAGGGATACGGGTGGAACCGCCCACGAGGATCACCTCGTCAATGTCGGAGGTGGTGTAGCCGGCGTCGGACAACGCTTTCTTACACGGTTCAATGGTGGCGCGGATCAGGTCGTCGCACAATTGCTCGAATTGGGCACGGGTGAGCGTACGCACCAAGTGTTGCGGCACACCGTCAATCGGCATGATGTAAGGCAAGTTGATTTCCGTGGAGTTGGAGCTGGACAGCTCAATCTTGGCTTTTTCAGCGGCCTCTTTCAGACGCTGCAATGCCATGGCATCCTTACGCAAATCCACATTATAGTCTTTCATGAACTCTTCAGCCAGCCAATCGATGATCTTGTGGTCGAAGTCGTCACCGCCAAGGTGTGTGTCACCGTTGGTGGATTTCACCTCAAACACGCCGTCGCCGAGTTCCAGGATGGAGATATCGAAAGTACCGCCGCCGAGGTCGAACACGGCCACTTTGGAGTCGTTTTTCTTCTTGTCCAAACCGTATGCCAATGCGGCAGCTGTAGGTTCGTTGATGATTCTTTTCACCGTAAGTCCAGCAATCTCGCCGGCCTCTTTGGTGGCCTGACGCTGGGAGTCGCTGAAGTAAGCCGGCACCGTAATCACGGCTTCGGTAACTTCCTGTCCCAGATAATCCTCAGCCGTTTTCTTCATCTTTTGAAGAATCATGGCGGAGATTTCCTGAGCGGTGTAGGAGCGGTCATCAATTTTCACTTTAGGCATATTGTTGGCGGTGCGCTCAACGGTGTAGGGCACACGCTCCACCTCCTTGGCCACGCGGTCGTAGGTCTCGCCCATGAAACGCTTGATGGAGAAGATGGTTTTGGTGGGGTTGGTGATGGCCTGACGCTTGGCAGGATCGCCAACCTTACGCTCGTTATTACCAACGAAAGCCACAATAGAAGGGGTTGTTCTTCTGCCTTCGCTGTTCGGTATCACAACCGGCTCATTGCCTTCCATGACGGAAACGCAAGAGTTTGTAGTTCCTAAGTCAATTCCAATAATTTTTCCCATTTTGATGTTTATTTAATTGTTATTATTTCAGTTTGTTACACGCCTCCTGAATCATTTAAATTCAAGACGACGGAATGCATAAAACAACAACCGTGCCAAAAAATATCAGAGTGCATTCTGCTGACAATTTGGCAGAGAGAAATCAAGGAACTGACGGGATTTATGGACTCCTGTCACGCCAACGCCGGTTCTGGACACATCACCGTGCAACGCTCTATAATGTTATTGGCATACTCGAAGCCCGTATCACACACTTTCTTGTCTTTGATGCCATCATAACCCATGGACAAATGCATAATATTGTATCCATTGACAACATGCTGCAACAGTTTCCGATCGCGTTTGCCAACAGCTTCTTTGTATTTATCAATTGACGGACGGCCTTTGCCTTTGCGTACATGAAAAACCGCATCAATGGCTATCAGACATCCTTTCCAGAGGATATCTCCAGCCGTTTTGATGTATTTGCCATCCGTATAACTTTTTAATTCAGGATCATAATTTGCTTTTTTGATGACCTCCTGGGCGTTGGCCACATACCTGCGGGCCTCTTCAATAGGATCTTTCTTTTCCATTAGACTATACTTTGTTTAAATAATTGATTTAGATTGCAAAGATACATTCCAAAAAATCTTTTTTCAATGGGTGACAGAAAAAAAATTCAATTGTGATAATCAGATTGTTATGAATTTTAAAGATGGTAAATTAGGAAATGATTGTTAACGGGGGAACCGACATTTCGGAAGTATTGGCAAAAAATGTATTTTTGTCGCAGTAAAACGCAATATAATTATGAATAAAAACATTCTCTTCCTAATCAGCATATTGGTTTCCAGTTTATGTCCCGCCATCGCCCAGGACATCATCGTGCTGCGCAACGCCGATGAAATCCAAGCGAAAGTGCAGACCATCGGTTTCGATGACATAACCTACAAAAAATGGGATTTCCAGAACGGTCCCTCCTACCAGATTGCCCAAAGCGATGTGCTTTTCATCAAATATGAAAATGGGCGAAAAGAACTGTTCTACAACAGAAAAACAACACAAAAACGCACCCTTTTCAACCTGTATATAGAAGGTGGTGCCCTTTTCACCACTTCAGAGGCCGGGCCGGCTGTCCATTTCACTTTTGGAGGACGTTTCTCGGAAATTTTCTACGCCGGACTCACCACCGGTTTTGATGCCTTGTTTCTCACCGATGGGTCAGAATCCTTTGACGCAGCAACATTTCCTCTAATGCTGAATGTAAGGAGTTTTATTCCCATCAAACACAAATATTATCCATTCCTTTCGTTATCGTTGGGTGCAGATTTCATGACCACTTTCCAAACAGGGTATTATTACCAAGGCAGATATTACCCTGTCAATCCCGTCACTCCAGCATTCCGTTTTCGTGCAGGAACGGGTTTTGAGTATAAACGCTTCACCGCTGGGATCGGAGCTGATTATATGTATTTTGGAGAATCAAAAATCGGAATAATGCTTGGCTATCTCCAATTAGGTGTAAAAATCGGCAAAGTAAACTGATACTGTCTTGTTCAATAAACTCCTTTTCGCACTGTTTTTCCTCTGGCAACTGCCACAAAATCTGGTGGCACTGCTCGTCATGCCCTTTTTAGGCAAACTAACCTTTGTGGATTATCGCCATTATTGCGTGGGATTTGCCGGCACACGGTTCCCAAAAAACGCCGACGGCGTGTCGCTGGGCAGCTTCGCTTTCTTCCACCCGGATGCGGTGGGCAATGAGTTCACCATCCGCCACGAGATGGACGGCCACTCGATGGACTCCAACATGCACACATAAACAAAGCAAAAGGGCGCAGCCCCACAGCTGCGCCCTTACTGATTACTGTCCCTGACAACTGTTCTAATCGCGCACGCAACGGACAGAGAATCCGTTGTCCATGCTGACGTTGTCCCTGCCTACGCCTGCGCTGTAGGAGGTCAGGCCCCGTCCCCACGCACAGTAGCTATCGTACTCCGTAGAAGACCAAAAGTAGGCGTAGTAGCCGAAATCGTCGTAATAATCGTGGTAATAGCCAGCGGGGAAGGCCGAAAATCCTGTGGCATTGTTGGAACTCTGATTGTTGCCAACAGTACACTCCACTGTGGAGGTGTACCATCCCTCTGTGGATGCAAAGGCCTTGGCAATGCTCGAACTATTTCCATTACATTGGAAATCACTTTGACGGCCCACATAGTCCGTCAATTGTATCCACTCCGCATCGCTTGGCACGTGCCACCCTGTTGGGCAGATGCCCTGCACACCGCTGGGATTCGCATTTGAGGAGGACGAGTTGCGCATCACTGCCTTCCAGTTGTACAACAGACCACACGTTGACATGTTGGAAGCATTGTTGTTCGGATAGTACCAATAGGGCGTAATTGTGGAAGTACTGCCTTGTGCAATAGAGGTTCCATCAGCATAGCGCGTAGTGCGCAGGTTGGAGGCCATCCACACCTGGGTGCCGATTCTCACGGCATCGTACTTGTTGCCGTCAATGTCCGTCACGGCATTTCGGATCACATCCGCAGAGGAAGGGTACTCCTGATGGATAGAACCACCGCCACCTTCCTCCTCTTCACTGCCACCCTCGTGGCCACAGGCTGTTAAACAGAGCGCGGCAATCGCAAATGCCGCAATCATCAAAGTCATCTTTCTTTTCATATTTGAGAATATTTTAGCGCACCCCAGCATCCCAAGAGCATGAATACAAGAAGAAGTGTGATGCTGATTTAGCACAAATAAATGTGAAACGCTTCGTTTGATTCAAGAAAAACAATTCACTCCTGAGAATCGGATTGACGGGGGCAAATATAATAAAAAAAACAAAGCGACATGGTTAACGTTGGGGGTTCCGCCACAAACGCACCTCCGAAGCCATTCGGAGCCTCCAACATCACACTTACAACCCATGCTTACCACTTGACTATTTTGATGAAAACACTATTTTTGCAACCAAATAAACACTATGCGCAACAAACTCATTTTCATTCTCCTGTTCCTCTGGCAGTTGCCGCAAAATCTGGTGGCGTTGCTCGTCATGCCCTTTTTGGGAAAACTGACCTTTGTGGATTACCGCCATTACTGCTTGGGATTTGCCGGCACACGGTTCCCAAAAAACGCCGACGGCGTGTCGCTGGGCAGCTTCGCTTTCTTCCACCCGGATGCGGTGGGCAATGAGTTCACCATCCGCCACGAGATGGACGGCCACTCGATGGACTCCAAAATCTTCGGTCCGCTCTACCTGCTTGTCATCGGTCTGCCCTCCGTATTGCATCTGCTGTTTCTGAAAAAGGGAGTTAACTACTATACATTCTACACCGAAAGAAGAGCCAACAAACATGCGGGGTTGGAAGAGAGATTAGAAATTAAAGATTAAAGATTAAAGTTGAAATTTGAGAAATAGATGACTGCCACTATACTTACCCTACTCTATTTGTTCGGAATTCCGCTAATGCTGATGCTGCTGGCGAAGCGCTGGCCCATCATCGATAAAATCAGTCCAATGGTGATTCTGTACATTATCGGACTGGTGGTCGGAAACGCCGGATGGCTCGGGGTGAGCGCGACGAACATCTGCACGCAAGTGTCGAATGTGGTGGTGCTGCTCACCATCCCGCTGATGCTACTGGGTTGCAACTACAAGTCCTTGTCTGCCAAAATGGCGCTGAAGGCGTTCTTCTCCGGACTTGTCAGCGTGCTGGCGGTCACCATCGCCGGATTCTTCCTTTTTCACGGGCAAGCGGCCGCCGCCGGTTTGGAGCGCGCCGACTTCGCCCGTATCAGCGCTGTGATGGCCGGCATCTATATCGGCGGCATCCCCAACCTCGCCCCTGTGTCCAAAGCGGTGGAATTGCCACAGCATCTGTTCCTGTTGGTATCCAGTTACGATCTGATTGTCACAGGATTATACCTGATTGTCATCGTTTTCTTTGGAAATGTCATCGTGAGAACACTTTTCGGCAAGAAAAGCCAAACCAGCAGCACTGAAAACGAATCTCCTGAGACAGAGCACCATACGAAAAAAACATGGCTGGAAACGCTGCTCAACCGCGCTATTGGCATTGGTATAGCCCTCCTGGTTGCCTTGATCGCCTATTGCATTTCCATGCTGCTGCCCACGCAAAACAGCGTTGCCATCATCATCATCGCCATAACCACTTTATCCATAGCCATTTCTTTCTTGAAACCGGTAAAGAAACTGGAAGGAACCTTTGACATGGGTTTGTATTTTGTCTATGTCTTCTGCCTGGCCGTGGCCACCATGGTAAATGTGCATGATTTGGAACTGTCGAAACACCTGTTCATCCTTTATTATATCGCCTTTGCCGTATTCGGATCGCTGGCATTACAACTTCTGACCGCCAAAATCTTCAAGATTGACGGGGATTTGACGCTGGCCTCTTCCATCGCCTTCATCAACTCGCCGCCTTTTGTGCCCATGGTGGCCGCCACTTTGAAAAACAAGGACATCATCCTGCCTGGCATTGCCATAGGACTTTTGGGGTATGCTGTTGGAAACTACCTGGGAATCGGGTTATTCCTGATGCTAAAATAAATTAGGCACAAGGGGTACAGGGTAAAGGGTACATGAGGTACATGAGGTACAAGGGGAAGATGAGAATAACTGTTTACCAAATTTACCAATTTCACCCCATGCGCCCCATACACCAAATATTTTATTATCTTTGCAGGTTGATATTTTGACATTTGGGAAAATGGTATTCCAAGTGTCGGATTATGGTTTTGCATTTTATTAAAATATTATCAATCAATATATTAAATTAAAAACATTCTTTATGTCTAAAACACTTTTCTTAGGAGATGAGGCAGTTGCCCAGGCCGCGTTGGATGCAGGCTTGTCCGGAGTGTACGCATATCCCGGAACTCCTTCCACCGAAATCACAGAATTTATCCAAAACTCCAAACAGGGTCGTGCCGGCGAAGTGCACAGCATTTGGGCCGGTAACGAGAAGACCGCCATGGAATCCGCCATCGGCATGTCATACGCCGGCAAGCGTTCCATGGTTTGCATGAAGCATGTGGGCTTGAATGTGGCCGCTGACCCGTTCATGAACGCTTCCATCACCGGCGCCAACGGCGGTATGGTGGTGGTGGTGGCCGACGACCCCTCCATGCACTCCTCACAGGACGAGCAGGACTCACGCTACTATGCCAAATTCGCGCTGATCCCGTCCTTCGAGCCCTCCAACCAGCAAGAGGCCTACGACATCACATATGCCGCTTTCGACTATTCTGAGAAATACCACACGCCGGTGCTGATCCGTCTGACCACGCGTCTCTCCCACTCCCGCGCAGGCGTGGAGCGCAAGGCCGAGCGTCCACAGAACCCGCTGCACATCGAGGAGAACCCGAAACAGTTCATCCTGCTGCCCGCCAACGCACGCGTGCACTACCGCACCCTGCTCGGAAAACAGGACGCTTTTGAGAACGAGTCACTCAACTCCCCGTTCAACAAGTACATCGACGGTACTGACAAGAAGATGGGCATCATCGCTTCCGGTATCGCTTACAACTACCTTATGGAAAACTTCGAGGGTGGCAAATGTCCGTATCCTGTGTTGAAGATTTCCCAATACCCGCTGCCTTCCAAGCTCATCGCCAAGATGGTGGACGAGTGCGAAACCGTGCTCGTTGCGGAAGAGGGTTATCCGTTCATCGAGGAGCAGGTGCGCGGCATTCTGAACCGCACAGGCAACATCATCGGCCGTTTGAGCGGCGCACTGCCTCGTGACGGCGAGCTCAATCCGAACCTCGTGGCCAAGGCGCTCGGTCTGCCCGACACTTACGGCTCCCCGATTCCGGAACTCGTGGTTCCCAGACCGCCCGCATTGTGCGTGGGTTGCCCGCACATCGACTCCTACAACGCCATCAACGCCGCCATGGAGAAATACGGCAAGGGCAAAGTGTTCGCCGACATTGGCTGCTACACCTTGGGCGCTCTTCCTCCTTACAACGCCATCTACACCACGGTGGACATGGGTGCTTCCATCACCATGGCCAAGGGTGCCGCCGACGCCGGCCTTCGCCCCGTGCTGGCCGTCATTGGCGACTCCACCTTCACACACAGCGGTATGACCTCCCTGTTGGACTGCATCTATGAGAACACGCCGGTAACGGTAATGATTCTCGACAACAGCACCACGGGCATGACCGGTGGTCAGGACTCCCACGCCCTCGGCGTACTCGGTGAGATCTGCAAGGGTCTCGGTGTCAAGGAGGACCACATCCACCGCATCAACCCGCTGAAGGCGCACCACGAGGAGAATGTCGCCATCATCGAGAAGGAACTCGAATATGAAGGCGTCTCCGTCATCATCCCGACGCGCGAGTGTATCCAAACCCTCAGCCGCCGCATGAAGAAACAACAGGCCGCCAAGAAGTAACTGTTAGACCAAAGACTATAGACCGAAGACTTGAGACTTTATTTCTCCTGTCTAAGGTCTCCAGTCTTCAGTCTGAAATTGTAAAGAACATAGTAACAAACTATAAGATTAAGAAAATGAAAATAGACATCATATTAGCAGGTGTAGGCGGTCAGGGCATCCTCTCCATCGCCACCATCGTCGGCTACGCAGCCGTCAAAAGAGGAATGTATATGAAACAGGCCGAGGTTCACGGCATGAGCCAGCGCGGCGGTGATGTGCAGTCACACTTCCGCCTCTCCGACCAGGAGATCGCTTCCGACCTTATCCCCATGGGCAAGGCCGACATGATCATCTCCGTGGAACCCATGGAGTCTCTCCGTTATCTCCCGTGGCTGAATCCTGAAACGGGATGGCTGATCACCAACGACCAACCGTTCGTGAACATCCCGAACTATCCGGATTTCGACAAACTGAACGCCGAATTGGGCAAACTCAAGAACAAGGTGGTCATCAACGCTGACCAGATTGCGAAAGACCTCGGTTCCGCCCGTTCCGCCAACATGGTCATCTTGGGAGCCGCTTCCCCCTACCTCGGAATTCCGTTTGAGGAGATTGAGGCAGCCGTGAGAGAGAACTTCGCGCGCAAAGGCGAGGATATCGTAAATGTCAACATCGCTTGTCTGCGCGCAGGCAAGGAATTCGCCGAAAAATTATAACACTCTGAATGAACAACCTGATAGAATTCTTCAAAAAGAATTTTCATTATTTTCTGCTCGCAATTCTTCTGGTATTGAGTGTTGTGATGATGGGCAAATCCATGGCATACAGCAAATACAAGTTCGCCAAGGTTTGCCAGAACACCATAGGACCCATCCAGAAGAATTGGGCGGAGATGATACACCGTTTCAGTCTTGGAAAGGAAAACGACAATCTGACGCAGCAGAACATCGCGTTGATGCGCGAGCATGAGAGCATGTTCATCCACAAGAATGACTCCACGCTCTCCATGATGAGCAAGACCGACTCGCTGCATCCGAGGAGCATGCGCTTGTATGATTACTCCTATGCGCATGTCATTTACAAGACCACGGATCAGGCGTTCAACTACCTTATCATCGACAAGGGAAGTGCGGATGGTGTGAACCGCGACATGGCCGTGACCTGTCCGCAGGGAGTGGTCGGCGTCGTCAGTGACATTTCCGAGCACTTCTCCTCCATCATCCCCATCCTGCATCCCGACTCGCGCATTAGTGCGACCGTCTCTCCCATCAACCAAGTGGGCACTGTGGTTTGGGAGGGGAACAACCCGCAAGTGGCATATTTGGAGAACATTCCGCAACACTTGGAAATCAACATCGGCGATTCGGTGCTGACCAGCGGATTCTCCAACATATTCCCGAAAGGGCTGCTAATTGGCACGGTGAAAGAGGTGGCCGTAGGCAAAAACGCCAGTTTTCTCACCATAAAAGTGAAACTCGCCACTGATTTCAGGAAGCTCCACACCGTCTATCTGATTGAAAACCTATACAAATCCGAAATTGACTCATTAAAAAACAATTTCAAGAATGAATAACATCGCCGCCAACATCTTACGATTCATCATAGTGTTGCTGTTACAGGTGTTCATCTGCAACTACATCCACTTGTTCGGATTCATCACCCCGGCGATATATTTGTTCGCCTTGTTCCTTCTGCCCTTGGAGTTGCCTAAATCGGCACAATATCTGATCGGATTCGCGTCTGGTTTTTTTGTGGACCTGTTCACCCACACCCTTGGCGTGAACGCGGCCGCATGCACCATTCTCATGTTCGTGCGCCCCTACCTGATAAAAGCGTTGAACGGGCGCAAGACGAATGACGCCATCGAGCGTCCCGTACCCGGTGTGAAAGACTTCAAATGGCTGCTTGTATATGTGCTGTTGCTCTGTCTGCTGCACCAAGCCCTGGTAGTGATGTTTGAAACCGCATCTTTCCGCAATTTCGGACACACCTTGCTGGCCATTGTGGGCAACACCACCCTAACCGCCTTCGTCATACTCTGCATCGAGTACATCTTCTTCCCCATTAAAGGCAAAAACTAACGAGCATGAGAAAAGGACTACTCCCATTTCTGCTGATGACAGCCGCACTGCTGCTTTCCGCCTGCAACCCGACACGGGTGCTCACCGGAAACCAGCGCATGCTGCTCCGCAACAATGTGGATGTGAAAGGCACCTCAAGCGCAGACCTTGATGACGACCTTAAGTCCTATTGCCGCCCCATACCCAACACCCGTTTCCTAACCGTATTTCTCATTAAACCAAGACTATACGCCATGGGGCAACCCAAGGTTGACAAGGAAACCGGCGAGTTGACGGACACTAAAATGAGGAAATGGCTTCGCGAGAAAGCAGGTGAACCGCCCGTATTACTGGACTCTTCCAAGATTGAAGAATCCATCGACCAGCTTAAAATCGTCATGAAGCAGAAGGGATACTTTGACGCAGATGTGTCCTATAAAGTAGTTCCTCAGAAGAAAGACCCTAAAAAGGTGAGGGCCAATTACTTGGTAACCGCCAACAAGCCCTATTTCATCAGCAGCGTCTCGTACAACATTGACATTCCCGAATACAAAAAGATTGTCATATTGAACAAAGACGCGTGCCTCATTTCCGAAGGCATGCAATACAACGAGGAAGTTATCTCGGACGAGCTCACCCGGATCATCAACCTGATTCGGGACGAAGGATATTATTATGTGGAGAAATCCATTATCAGTTGCGAGGTTTCCTACGATCCGCCAGTGGACTCGCTGCAACTCAACCCGCATACGGTCTCGCTTGAGATCATCTTGAAAGTGCCCAAGAACGACAACGCTTCCCGATATTTGTACAAATACACCTACAGGAACGCATACATCTTGCCGAATTTCACGACGGCGACCGCCTCAATCCCTCAGGACACGGTGAAGTTCCGCGCCCGAAACAAGAGGGATTCCACACGATACTATTTCATCACCCCGCATCTCAACTGGATGGACAAGCCCCTGAAGGACTTCCATTACGGCACACTGGCCAACACCATATACAGCAAACGGGGCGTACCCTACTCCCAAACTGTGCGCCGGAGGACAAGCCAATCCATCAGTCAGTTGGACAATTTCAGTTATTACAACATCGAATACAAGGAAAACGAAAAGATGCTGGACACCGTGAAGAAAACCGGTGTGTTGGACACCTATATCCGCCTCACCCCTATGAAAATTCACAGTATCGGGGGACAGATAGACCTTCGTAACGACAAATCGGCCATTTCTTTCTCGTATCTGAACCGCAACATTTTCAAAGGCGCCGAGCACCTGCTCATCAATGTTTCGGGCGGTTATTTCTACTATTCCTTGAATAATCTTTTCCATCACAACACCACATACGCCTATCCCGAATTCGGTATCAGCGCGTCTTTGGCATTCCCGAAACTGTTCCTTTTCAACAAAACGCAAAAGGAAACCGGCATCCGATACAGCACCAGTGTGAATGCCAGTGTCAATTATTCAGGACTGTACCGCCGGTTGATGTACAATATTGGCATGACCTACAACTGGAGTCCGAGTTACTATCTCAACCATAGTGTAAGTCCCATTGACATCAGCACCATCAACAACAGCGACCGCCGGGCTGCGCGCGTGCTGAATTACGACAACTACCCCGAATCCTACCAGCACAAGTTCGGCAAGTTCTTCCTGCTTTCGTTCAAATACAGCATGAATTACCTGGTTCCCTTCGATGTGACACGGAATCGGCACAACATGCGCATTTCGTTGAATTTCGAATCATCAGGACTGTTCCTCAAAGGACTCAACGCGCTTTTCTCCCCCGACGAGCGATGGATCATCAGCAAAAACTCCTTGGACAGTTTGGGTTACGGATACTCCACCTTCGAGAAGGTTGAGTTCACCTGGAATTACACCTACAAGATCAACAAGAACAACTCCTTTGCCACCCGGCTTTCCGCCGGAGCCATCATCCCCTTGGACAAGGATTCCTACATCCCGTATGAGCGCGGTTTTTATCTGGGTACGAGCAACAGCATGCGTGGTTGGGGATACCGTGGGCTCGGTCCCGGATCATACGAGCATGGTAAAGACAGTTTGTACACCGGAGACATTAAAATCGAATGGAACCTGGAATACAGGGGGACCATCTACAAATCATTCAAATATGGCATTTTCAGCGATATAGGAAACATCTGGTTGGCACGCGAAAGCGAAGACATGCCGAATGCCGAGTTCTCCATCTCTCGTTTTTATAAGGAACTGGCCGTAGATGTTGGTGTAGGAATACGCTTGGACTTCAACTTCCTGGTGTTCCGCGTCGATTATGCCATCCCCATCTTTGATCCCACACGATACAATTACGGCACCTGGATCAATCCGGAGTGGTTCAAGAACACCCGGCGTCCGTTCCGATGGTCCAATGGCATCAAGATTGCTATCGGATACGCGTTTTAGGAAACAAACGGGGAAATTTTTCAGTTTTCAAGTTTCAAGTATTGCTTGGCAATCTCCCAGATGACGATGCCGGCGGCGATTGTGACATTCAACGAATGCTTGGTGCCGAACTGGGGGATTTCAATTGCGCCATCGCATACGGGAAGAAGACGCTCATCCACGCCAAAAACCTCATTGCCGACAATGACGGCGATTTTATCTTCCGTTTGAAAGGCCATATCCTGCAGCATCACGGACTCGTCAACCTGCTCCACAACAAACACCTTATAGCCATCTTTTTGCAAGCGCTGGGCCAGTTGCACCACATCTTCCGCATATTCCCATATCACGCTCTCGGTGGCGCCCAGAGCTGTCTTGCTGATCTCCTTGTTGGGAGGGCAGGCGGTAATGCCGCACAAATAGAGTTTCTCCACCTTGAAAGCGTCGCAAGTGCGGAAAACAGAACCCACATTGTTCATGCTACGGATACTGTCCAACACCACCACAAGCGGAATCTTCTGTTGTTCTTTGAACTGTTCCGGCGTAATCCGGTTCAGTTCATCCATCGACAATTTCTTCATTATAACCGTATTTTCAGAGATTAGAATGGAAATGCTTCATTGAGTTCTTCCGGATGAGACTCATCATAGTTGTCCGAAGCGCCGGAGTCGGCCGGTCCTGCGTCATCATTCATACTACTATCCAGCAGGACATCGAAATTCGTATTGGGTTTCAAAAGCATGTTATCCGTGAATGTCTGCTCCTGCCCTTCCATATAAGGTTGTTCCATATCCACGAAGCGTGTATTTCGGCTTATGAATCGCACGCGCACTGAGCCCGTAGAGCCATGACGGTTCTTCTCAAACATAATTTCGGCAAGGCCGGCGGAGGGGGTATTATCCTCAAACTGATCTATCGAGTAATACTCCGGACGATACAGGAAGAGCACCATATCGGCATCCTGCTCAATAGAGCCGGATTCACGCAAGTCGGACAGCATCGGGCGTTTGCTTCCGCCACGGGTTTCCACAGCGCGATTCAACTGCGACAGGACAATCACCGGCACATTCAATTCCTTGGCCAATGCTTTTAAAGATCTGGAAATGAAGCTGATTTCCTGCTCACGGTTACCGGTTTTATTCATGGAATCATTGCCGCCTCGCATCAATTGCAAGTAGTCCACGATAATCAACTGGATATCCTGTTTGTGTTTCAGACGGCGGCATTTGGCGCGGAGGTCAAACACGGAAAGGGCGGGAGTATCATCAATAATCAAGTTGGCGCTCTGTAATTTCCCCACATTTTCCATCAGTTTAATCCATTCCGCTTCAGACAGATTCCCTTTGGAGATGTGGTCTGACGGCACACCGGATTCCATAGAGAAGAGTCGGTGCACGAGTTGTTCCGCCGACATCTCCAGGGAGAACAGGGCTACGGGCTTATTATACTCGAGGGCCGAGTTGCGGGCAATGGTAAGCACGAAGGAGGTTTTACCCATACCGGGACGACCAGCGACAATGATGAGATCGGATTTCTGCCAACCACCGGTTTTTTCATCTATGGAGCGCAATCCACAGGGAACGCCCTGTAGGTCATCGGCATTCTCCCGGATAGATTCCAAATTTTCGATGGCGCTGCTCACCACCTGATGCAGCGGCTTGCTGTCGCGCTTGAAATTGTTCTCTACAATATTAAATATCTTTTCCTCTGCCTTATCCAGCAGATCCAGCACATCGTTTGACTCGTCATAGGAGTCTGTGATAATATCATTGCAATTATGGATCAATTCGCGCACCACAAACTTCTCCATCACGACGCGGGCATGATACTCGATGTTGGCGGAGGATGTCACGCGGTTGGTCAGGGACGCCAGATACGAAGCACCGCCAACCACTTCAAGAAGCTTATCTTTCCTCAACTGGTTCGTCACGGTAAGCAAGTCAATGGGTTGTGCCAGCATAAAGAGTTTCTCAATAGCGGAGAAGATATGCTGATGGGCTTCCACATAAAACATTTTAGCGGAAAGGAAATCGAGGATGTTGCTCACGGCATTATCATCGATCATCAATGCACCGAGCACGGCCGACTCAAACTCGACCGCTTGGGGGGTCACCTTGCCCGTGGTGCCCAAAGTGGATTCAACGCGATTATACGACAAAGATTTTGCCGGTCTGCTTTCTGTAACTGGCTTGTTTTCCATAAATTAAAATAAAGAGAGTTTTTATAGATATTCGGGGGCAAATATCTATAAAAAAGAAATCAGTTCGGAAAAACAGAACGGATAAAGTTATGAACAGACCCGATTACGGCAGGAAACCAGCATGGAAAGTATATGGGAGCAGATCGGCCACGCAGCGGAAACGATACACTGGTCCCGACTGTCCGGAGAGCACCACCTCGATGGGTTGGTTGAATTTCTGCTCATACTCATACAAGGCCTGGCGGCAACTGCCGCACGGGGACACGGGTTGGGTAAGCGGTGACACGGGGTTGATGGCCGTCACCACAATGGTATGAAAAGGCACTTCCGGGAAGCGGGAGGATGCGGCGAATGCGGCGGTGCGTTCCGCACACAATCCGCATGGATAAACGGCATTCTCCTGATTGCTGCCCGTCACCACCTCCCCGTTGTTTAACAGGATTGCCGCCCCAACCTGGAAGTTGGAATATTTCGCATACGCCCTTGTGGCGGCGTCTTCGGCCTGGACTAACAAACGCATTATATCCTCAGGGATCTCGTCGCGATCCTCATACACCAACACTTCAGATTCTAACTTCAATGTCTTCATATCGTATTATTTTTGTGCACTTACTTTTTTCTAACGCAAAAATCCAGAATATATTTGCTTGACATCCAATAAAACAACAAAAAACATTTGCGGCAAACGGTTTATCATAGAGGCATTCACGAGAGCGTATTAGAATTGGACAGCAAGCATTAGCTATAACGGGAAAGCAAAAATAGAAAAAAAATATCCAAACGCAACACAGGTATCGAAAAAAAATGTATTTTTGCAGCCGTCTTTCAGAGACGACCAAACATGGCGGTTGTAGCTCAGTTGGTTAGAGTACCGGATTGTGGTTCCGTGGGTCGTCGGTTCGAATCCGACCTGCCGCCCGAAAGCAAAGCAGCGACAAGAGATTGCCGCTGCTTTGCTTTTATTGTTCTACGGCAGGCCAAACAAGCCATTTACAAATGCACAAAAACTTATATGTCCGGTTTTCCGCCACTTTGGCAAATGCGTTAAAACACAAGAAACGGGTTATTGGGTGGGTAGTTCATCGGCGTCAGGTCAGCATATTGCTTATTGGGGACAAGCAAAGTGAATACGCTTACCATCAGTTGGGGTACAGAGTAGGAAAAAATGCTGAAGAAATGTTGCAAGCGCCCGATTTTATCGAATTTTTCTAACGGGATATGCATCTATTTATTTGATTTACAAAACGATACAAATCACAGGTTTTTATGGTGCAAAAATACAGATATTTTAAAACATCTTATGTCCGATAAAACATCAAGGATGATGTTTCCTGCTGGGGCATCCTTTGATTCCGTGCCGCCCCGGTTGCCGTGCGACGTTTTTGATTATCTCACGACAGCACCCCTCAGACGGCACGCAAATTGCTCAAGTTGTTTTTTCCTAATACCTGCAGGTCATTCATTGTTTCCTATAGTGCTTTGTACTTCTATTAATACAGTCAAATAAAGCATTCAAATTATATGGGTGTTGGGCATTTTTGGGAAAAAAATTATTGCAATCGAAACATATCTATTTCTTCAATTTTTTCATACGATTGACTATATTGTCCATTTAAGAACAGTAAGAAACGATTATATGAAACGCTTTGCTTTCGCTCTTTCGGCATCAGTTCAGAGAGAAACCGTTTCATATATAGATTGCAGTAACTGGTCTTATAATAAAACTCATTGACACTCAACATTGGATTTGATAAGAGTTTGTTCTGCAAGAATGCGTCTGTATAATACTCAGTTAAAACATATAAATGGATATTTGCTTTGTCGCAAAAATCTTGAATATTTTTCAAAGAAACGCAAACATTGCTCGAACAGTGAGGAGACCATAAGTAAAGAAGCGTTTTATCATTATTATTCAGCATTTCGGTTAGTTGGTTAGCTGTAATGGCCATAATTCTTCCATCATTTTGATGGGGAATTTCATTTACTGAACTCACGAAGTGAATTTGCTCTTTCTCCTCGTACGTCAATCGTTTATAGCCGCTGTTAAAACCAGGTGTATGAATAATAGCACAAGCTTGTAACATCACGGATAAAAGCCCAGAAATCAAAATTTTTTTCATATTCTATAGAAAAACCTGTGTTAGCTGCGCAAACAGCTAACACATGAAACAATGTTATTTTTTTTCTAACTGAAGAAGGTATCCACACAGATCCCCAATATTATTATCATATGAATAGGCACCAGCTTTTAGTTTTTATGGTGCAAAAATACAGATATTTTAAAACGCCACTTGTCGATCTGGCCTTGTTTCTTGTCCATGCCTTGGCCGCCCATCTCCTTGGTGACGATGCAGATGCCGTTGCGGTGGGCGCTTTTGGGCGTTGCCTTGACGATGTGTTTCGCCGCCGCCCCGGTGTTGCCGCTCCAGCTGAAGTAGGCCGCGAGGGTTTATGACAGCCAACTGCACTTTCGAAACATTGCTCGCTCCATTATTTCTCTTCGAGGATAGCCATAAACTCTTCACCGGTGATGGTCTCTTTCTCAAGCAGGTAGTCGGCCACGGCGTGCATCTTGTCCATTCGAGAGGCGATAATCTGCGAGGCTTTGTCTTTGGCTTCAGCAATCATACGCTGCACCTCGCTGTCGATGTCGGCGGCCGTCTGGTCGCTGCAGGCTATATTCGAACCGCCGCCAAGATAGGTGTTGCCGCGCGTTTCGAGAGCCATCATCCCATAGCGGTCGCTCATCCCATAGCGTGTCACCATGGCGCGTGCCAGATTGGTGGCCTGCTCGATGTCGTTGCTGGCGCCTGTGGTGCAGGTGTGGCAGATGAGCTCTTCGGCCACGCGACCGCCGGTGAGGGTGGCCAGCTTGTTGAGCAGGTACTGGCGGCTGTAGAGGAAATGCTCACCCTCGTCAACCTGCATCGTATAGCCCAAAGCACCCGACGTGCGGGGCACGATGGTGATCTTGTGCACCGGAGCCGAGTTGCTCTGTGCCGCTGCCACCATGGCGTGACCCACCTCGTGGTAGGCTATGATGCGTTTTTCTTCGGGCGAGATGACTGCGTTGCGGCGCTGTTCGCCGGCCATAACAGTCTCGACGCTTTCTTCGATGTCGGCAGTGGTCACTGTCGGACGTCCTTGCCTTACGGCACGCAGGGCAGCTTCGTTGACGATGTTGGCCAGGTCGGCACCCGACGAGCCTGCCGTTGCACGACCCACCACGTCGAGGTCGATGGCATCGTGTTTCACGTGGTTCAGGTGCACCTGTATGATAGCTTTGCGTCCTTCGAGGTCGGGCAGTTCCATCTGGATGCGGCGGTCAAAGCGACCAGGGCGCAGCAGGGCCTTGTCGAGGCTGTCGGGACGGTTGGTGGCGGCGAGGATGATGACACCCTTGTCGCCCTCGAAACCGTCCATCTCGGTCAGCAACTGGTTGAGGGTCTGCTCGCGTTCGTCGTTGTTGCCGAACTGGCCTTCGCGACTCTTGCCGATGGCATCGATTTCGTCGATGAAGACGATGCATGGGGCTTTCTTGGCCGCTTCGCTGAAGAGGTCGCGCACCTTGGCGGCTCCCATGCCGACGAACATCTGCACAAATTCGGAGCCCGACATCGAGAAGAACGGTACGCCGGCCTCGCCAGCCACGGCGCGGGCTATGAGCGTTTTACCGGTACCTGGAGGACCCACAAGCAGAGCGCCCTTGGGCAGTTTTGCGCCCAGGGCGGTGTATTTCTTCGGGTCGTGCAGGAAATCGACCATCTCTTGCAGCGAGGCCTTGGCCTCGTCCTGTCCGGCCACGTCGGCAAAGCGTGTCTTGACGTCAGTGTCGGCATAGACTTTGGCACCGCTCTGTCCGAACGACATGAAATTGCCCATACCCATACCCATTCCGCCGTTGCCTTTGCCAATACGACGCGACATGGCACGGAACATCAGGTAGAACAACAGACCGGGCAGAATCCACCATAGCAGGAACTGCACAATGGGCGACTGCTGGCTCTGCACTTTCTGCACGAATTCGATCTTGCCGCTGTCGTTGGGGCTGGAGGCCTCGAGCAAACGGTCCACCAGACCGGGGTCATCGACGGCTCCGGTGCGATAGGTCTTGTCGGCAGTGGTGTAATAGATCTGGTTTTCTTGGATCACCACCTGCTTCACCTTGCCCGACTCCACAGTGGTGACGAAGGTGCCATAGTCGGTGTTCTCGACGCTGTGGCTTGTCGCCAAGGGGGTGATGAAGTAGTTTAGCAACAGCAGCAGGCAGATCACGCATACAAGCCCCCACATCCACGAGCCGCCGCCCTGTGGCATTTTTGCCGATCTGTTTTTCTTTTCTTTTGTCGATTCGTTCTTGTCTGATCCTTTGCGGTCGGGAAATTCCACATAGTTCATTTTAGTATATGACAAAAATTTGAAATTTTAATCTAACTTGTTTATATTTAGCGAGTTATCAACAAATTTTGTTGGTAACTTTTTTGTTTTATTCTTGATAAAGCGATTGATATTCATTATTTTAGAAGCAAAAAACTACCACATCTTTTCTTCTATGAGTATCTATCACGGCAGCAAAAATAACGAATTATCCGACACGTTGGTCACTTTTTTAGGAAAAGCATCAACCTTGCCCATATCAAGCTCATATCGCTGTTTGTGTTTTTATGGTTCAAAAATACAGATATTTTAAAACAAAAAGGCAATTCTCCAAATTCAGAATTTCTGCGTATCTTTGCCGCACCGTATTGCAACAATTTTATGATGATATCTTTGCCAACCAAATTTTGAATTGCTATGCGAAAAAAAGAAAAGATATTCTTCCTCCTAGACTATTTCCAAAAAAATCAGCCCGATGTGCAGTCGGAGCTGCAATATAAAAACCCTTACCAGCTGTTGGTGGCCACCATGCTGGCGGCGCAGTGCACCGACAAACGGGTGAACATGGTAACACCGGCCCTGTTTGAGGCCTACCCCACCCCTTTGGAGATGTCCAAGGCATCTGTGGAGGAAATCCTTTCCTTTGTCAAGTCCGTGTCGTACCCCAACAGCAAAGCCGCGCACCTGTCCGCGATGAGCAAGATGCTGGTCAGCAACTTCGGCGGCGAAGTCCCCGCCACTATGGAAGAGCTTACCTCTTTGCCGGGCGTGGGACGCAAGACCGCCAATGTGGTGCTGGCTTTCGCCTTCGGGCAGGCGGCCATGCCCGTGGACACACATGTGTTCCGCGTAGCGCACCGGCTCGGGCTCGTTAAAGATGCCCCCACCCCCGACGCGGTGGAAAAACAACTGGTGAAACTGTTTCCAACAGAATACATTTCACGCGCGCACCACTGGCTGCTGCTGCACGGACGCTATATCTGCACCGCCCGCAAACCGCATTGCGACGAGTGCCCGATACGGGAGGCGTGCGAGGAAAATATTGGGTGAAAGAGGTAAAGGGTGAAGGGTGAAAGGGGTAAATGTGGCGAATGAGGTGAATGGGGTAAATGGTGAACGGAGAAAGGTAGAAGGTAGAAGGTAAAAACATAAATCCTATTTGCAACATTGCACGTAATTGTGTTTCGCGGCGGCTCGTTTCGTGTTTCATCGCATGGGGCGTTCGCGCCGCGATCATTATCCAGCGCACCACCCATCCGGGGATTGACATCCCCGGCTACCGGGCTTTGACCCCTGACGGGGTCCGATAGCACGATTATTTCACCTCAAGTTGGTTTCACTGGTTATATTGGAACTTTCGCCACCACATCGTTTGTCCGTTAACGTTGGGGGGGCCTCCGATCTCGCGGCTGAATGGTGAGAGGCAGGCCGTAGGTCTGCCAAGCTTGGTAGCCCGGGGTGACAACCCCGGGAAAGAGGATGGGCAAGTGCGAGGGTTCGCGGCGCATGACACACGTGCGACAGGGCTCGGAACAAGCCCGCCGCGAAATCCAAACGCGTGAGAGATGCGCTGCATCCAAAAAAATGTATTTTTGCAAAACCACTTAATCAATTGTTATGAAACCGAAATTTCATGTCGTAATCGCCTTAATTATTGGATTGCTGATTCTTTCATCATGTCAAAAAGAAAGACCTTACAATCCATCCAAACGAATCAAGCAAATCAACCATACATACACCTATATGGATGGGAACATGGAAGAACAAACCATTCAAGACAAGCAAATCTGGAACTGGAAAGGCAAACGACTCGACAACATAGTTTACTATGACGGACAGGACAATCAAACGGATATCATTGTCTTCCATTATGACAATAAGAACCGTTTTTCTGAGATTGAAAACAAATCCGGTTATTTCCGTTTCACATACAATGATAAAAAACTGGAAAAGATCGAGCACTTTGCGACCGACAATATCACTTTGACAGACGAGTACTTGTTTACAGCAACGGACACAAACGTAGTGGAAGTCAAGCACATCATTCATAGCAGTTCCGCAAAAGCATCTGCAAATCCGTTGCAGTTTGTTTTTCCCGAAAATGCAGTTGACATCATGGCTCGGCATGTTGGGGAAAAGGGTGGTTCGTACACCTATACGTTTGAGTGGAAAAACAACAATCTGGTCGGCATGACCGAGGTGAATATTGCTGTAAAAGGAACTTATTATTACCATTGGAATTACGACCAATATGAGAATCCATACAAAGGGATATTCAGCCAACTATGGTCGGATTTCCCCAACATTTCATATTATGTCAACAACATTTCATATAATGTCAACAATAGCTACGGTGGGCTGTATTCTGCCAACAATATCATTAAGTCAACCGTAAATCACGGCACTCATGACAACATCATCACTTATCACTACCAGTATGATGGTGAATTGCCCATTTACGTAGAGTGGCTTGAAGATGACCGACTTAGTTTAAATCGTCACACCAAAACATTTATTTATCAATAATCCTTGGCCATTGTCAAATCCCCATACTACCCCACCCTTTTAATCTTCACTCTTAAAATCCTTTCCCCGTTCACCCTTTACCCCATTTACCTCATTCACCACATTTACCCCTTTCCTCCTTCACCCTTCACCGTTAACCCTTCACCGTTAACCGTTCACCATTTACCTCTTTCACCCCTTTTCTCCCATTTTTTTGCTATTTTTGCACGCCAAATTAATTATGGGAAGAATATTAGCCATTGACTACGGACAGAAGCGGGTCGGTTTTGCCGTCACCGACGAACTGCAGATCTGCGCCAATGCCCTGGACACCATTCCAGTGGCAAAGGCATTCGATTTCCTGAAACAGTATCTGCAACAAGAGAAGGTGGATGTTATCGTCATCGGAGAACCGCGCAAACTGGACAACACGCCGTCGGACTCCACACGGTTCATAGAGCCGTTTGTGAACCGGCTACGCAAGGAACTGCCCAACATCTCGCCCAACACCACCATCGCGCGCATGGACGAGCGCTTCACTTCCCGCATGGCCTTCCAGACGATGATCGACATCGGACTGAAGAAAAAGGACCGGCAGAACAAGGCGCTGGTGGACAAGATGAGCGCCACCATCATCCTGCAGTCCTATATGGAACAGCAAGACATTCTAAAACAACGAGATAACAACCTATGATACTACCCATTTATGTTTACGGCGAACCCGTATTGAGAAAAATTTCCGAAGAGATAGATTTGGACGACGCCAACCTGAAACAGTTGGTGGCCGACATGTTCGAAACCATGTACCATGCCAATGGCGTGGGCTTGGCTGGTCCTCAGATTGGCAAAGCTATCCGTATCTTTGTCATTGATTCTGAGCCGTTTAAAGAAAGCTATCCCAATGTGCGCATCCACAAAGGCGCTTTCATCAACCCGATTATCACCAAGGAATGGGGCGACGACTTTGTATTCGGCGAGGGCTGTCTGAGCTTGCCCAACCTCAATGAGGATGTGACGCGCAAGTCGAACATCCACATCGAATACTACGATGAGAACGGCGAGTTCCACGATGAGGATTTCGACGGGCTGGTGGCGCGCATCATCCAGCACGAGTACGACCACCTGGAAGGCCGCGTGTTCACTGACCGACTCTCCCAAATCAAGAAGATGGTATTGAAAGGCAAACTGAACGATATTGCCACCGGCAAAACCAAAGCCGCCTACAAAACCGTTCATAAATAATTGATTATGAGACGAATAACATTTCCCATATTCCTGTTGGCCATCGCCGTGCTGTTGGGTGCATGCCACAACAAGCAAGGCGGTGAGAAAAAGAAATTCGGCAGCAAGCAGAAGGACATCATCACGCTTTACAACATGGCCGACTCCATCTATTACAAGGAGGGACGCATCGACTCGTTGGCATTCTTGCGGTTCATCGACAAGGCGGTGGCGTTTGCCAAAGATTATCCGAAGGATGAAATCTCCCCTGACATGCTGTACCGTGCGGGCATCGGCGCGATGATCATCGCCAAGGCCGCCGAAACCAAAGAGCAGAGAGCCACTTACTGCAAGAAGGCCATTGCCATCTTTAACCAATTCCAAGAAACTTACCCCGAGCACGAGAAATACAAGTATTGTTATTATCAACGTGGCATCATCTACGATGACATCTTAGGCGACACCAACAGCGCCGAAGACCAATACCGTGACTTTATCAACCGCTATCCGGACGATCCTATCGCCCAGGAGCTGAAAGAATACATCAAGATGCTGGGCAAAAGCGACGAGGAAATCGAGGAGATGCTGCATTTGGAGTAATTTTCTATGCTCTACATAACAAAACAGAGGCGCAATATTGCGCCTCTGTTTTGTTTTCTGGAAAAGCATGAACCGTTATTGGACGATAATTTTCCTACTCATGGATTTCTCATCTACCGTAATCGTGATAAAATACACGCCTTTGCCAAATCCGGCAAGGTTCAACTGTTCCCGTTCACTATAACTGCGTCCATCCACCACGCACTGTCCTACGGCATTTATAACACTGTATGCGAAACCGGAAGCATTTGCTACAGAAATAGTTATCTGACCATTACTTGGATTAGGCCACAATGTCGCCTCGATGTCAAACTCCTTCAAACCGACCACTGGATTGAGTATGACTCGCACATCAAAATCCACATACAAATCGCCACTGGTGGCACGAACCGTCAATGTAGCCGTTCCCTCTTCCTCCATCAGACGAATGATTTGCAGCATATTTCCCGAGATTTGGGCATCCACGGCAGCTTCATTGGAATTTGCCAGAAGCGTGTACACAATAGAGTCAACCGAGTTGTCGTCATCGGTCACCACACCCAGCAAATTCACAGCAAGCGAGTCCGGATATTCATTTGAGACCAGATCCTCAACGGGATTCACCACATACGGAGGCAAGTCCACATGAGGTTGGTCGGGTGCCACACCATTGAAGTTATCCAAGCAGAAATAGGCAGGCGTAAGCATGCCGCTCTGATTGCCAACAGTGGATTCCAAACTGAACGAGATGGATGCGACTGGACCCAGCGGGCTGAGGTCAAACCATTCCCAAGTATTGACTATATAGTCATCGTTGGAATTGGCGAAACGATAGTCGGCCAAATAGAAATGCAGTGTATCTATCACACTGCCATTCAAATCTTTACCAACAGCATGAAGCACAAAATAATCAGGTGCGGTTCCATTGGAGCCACCAAACGGCGCGTAACCATAACCTCCATCACGCATATCCTGATATGCCCAAACATTGTTCGTCACATAACACCCTGTGACCGTATGCGTTTGACCATCGGCGGCCGAAACCACGGTAGGTACGCCCATGGTGTAAGCCACAGCATATTGAGCGGATCCATTTTGACCACCGGCTGTTATAGCGGTATATTGCGCACTCATACCGGTTTGGTTTGTATCAGTCCTGTTGGATGCGGTGAAACCGCCCCAGAAATAGCTGGAGTAGAAATTGCTGAAAAGCCAACCGCCGCTAATCATATTGTTATAGTCATCTTCCTGCGCCGGAATCCAATAACCTTGCGACGACAGTGTCACATCCTCAAAGTCAGCCACACCCACATTGAGAACAACTTGAGAACCCGAAACCGGAACCCTCATCTCCACCATTTTCCCATGACTGGTTGCGGTTACTATCACAGTGTCCATAAAAGCATTAGCCGAATTGCGGACCACCACAAGATTATCCTCATCATCCACATAGGCCGTAACTTCATCCAAAACCGCTTCAGCATCATACATCATGAAAAGATTGTTGTTATCCGGATCATCGAAAACCCCATCCAGATCGAACGAAAGTGTTTGCGGGAAAGCGGTGAACACAATGGGAGCCAGCGGAGACACCACCACTGGCGGCAGGTCTTGCGCCACGCAAACCACGGAAAAAGAGGTTAGAACCGTATCGCCATGGCTTACGGCCTGCAGGGTAACCACGGAAGTGCCTCCTGTTGAAGCCAAGCGAACCAACATGAGCGTGTCGCCCGTCAAAACAGCACTGACCAGATTCGGATTGCTGCTTGAGAGCACACTGACCATAATGCTGTCGTTGTCATCATCCGGATCGTCAAACACCTGAGAGACATCCACATTCAGCAGCGCAGGAAAGGAATCGAATGTCACATCGTTGATTGGATTGGCCACAACGGGCGGGAGATTGGCGTTCACCAAAAACTCATCCGCACCGGCGCAAGGTGCGGTCGAACGGAGTTGTCCATCTATATCTTCCGCAACATAATCCAACGGATGAGCCACCATAAGACTGTCACCGGTTGTAATATGCAAATCCTGCGCTCCCACAAAATGCGGTGTGCAGAGTGCGGAATTGGCATCTAAGCCCGTGGAATCCGTCCAATCTTGCAATGTGGCGTAATCCACCGTTCCTCTACGGGCAAAATTAGCCCCATTGTATGAAATCCGGTTGAAATCGCTGTAGCGCTCTGTCAAAGAGTTGGTTACAAAGCGGAAAACATATCCTTCAGTTTCATTAACCAGCAAATTATTGTAGAAAGACAAATGCTCGCCATTGTTTTGGAGATAAATGTTTCCATTGTTTCCGGTACCGCTACATTTCAATGTATTATGGGCGAAATCAATATACGCACTGTTATTGTTGGAGATGTTGAAGCAATAGCTATTGCTGGAAGCATTGGAATGCAGGTTCACCATATTGTTCCGTACAATTACATGATGGGTTGAGTCACCCACGCAGGGACGCAAGCGAAACACCGTGGTATAACTGGTTGCGCGGGTGACATTGATCACATTGTTCTCAAAGAGGCAGTCGTTAAAACATTGGAATGCATCAATCGCATTGTAATCCGTCTTAAAATCATTGGCATTGATGATGGTATTGCCACGCACCACAGCATCATTATAAAAAGTGAGATAAACGGACTTGAACTGTTGGTTGGTGAATGTGCAATTCTCCACCAGCACGCCCGTGTTGAACTGCGACATATTCAACCCTTGCAAATAGAGGGCAATGCAGCCGTTTACAAACTGGCAGTCCACAAACTCGTTCCCGTCGCAGAAAGCTCCGGCGGCACTGTTCATGTGAACCAGATTCTTGTTGTTATCCGAAGACGACAATGCCACCTCGACTCCGACAAATCGCACATTTTCAAAACGATTGCTATCCACATCGCCGTTAAAGCGAAGCAGAACCGCATTATTGGCGGAGGATGTGGTGATTGTCATATTCTCGAAAGTCACAAAGTCGGCCCCATTGAACTTCAGTGTGCTGTTATCGGTATAACCGGCGTTGCTGGTCACCACTACCTGCTGGTTATCGGTTCCCATGCCTCTGAAAACCACTCTGTTGCTCAAGCTAGCGCCCGAAACATGGGAAACCGTGACATACTCTTCGTAAGTGCCCGGAGCCACTTCAAAAACCACCGGGCCGGACACACCGGCGGAGAGGGCGGATACCGCCGCGGAAAAGGATGTATAATCGGCATTCGCCGATGCGTTGCCATTAATGGTGTAAACACCTGACAATTGCGCAGTTGCGCTCACCGCCATCAAAAGCGGCAAAAACAATAGGAGAATTTTTCGCATAACTTTTAAATATTATTACGAAGTTTAATAAAACGCAAGACCATCGCAAGCGGCGAAGCATAATTGCCACGCTTAGCCCCACCCTTGTTCCCGAAGGCTTGCAGTGAACTAACCTGTTTGGCAGGTCTTCTGACTCACCCGAACCTGTCACCTTCCCATCCGTTTGGGCCGGACAGTGGTTTAAATCGACAGGTCTTACACGGGTTTACAGCAGCGGGCACTGTTGCCGATTCGCACGGCATTCCCTTAGCCAAAACGGCTGCAAAGAAAGCATTTTTTTTTGAGACGGCAAGGCGTTTCCTTACTTGAAAAAACAACAAATCTCAGGCCTACAGCAATCTGGCAGACGCAACCTATTAAACGACAGTATTTTTAAAACTCCAGCGACAACTGGTTTTTCAGATGAAAACTGCGCCGATGGTACGGGCTCATGCCATACTGATGCACTGCGGCGATATGTTTCGGAGAGGGATAACCCTTATTGTTTTTCCAATCATACATCGGATATTCCGCATCCAGGCGCACCATCAGGTCGTCACGATAGGTCTTGGCCAGGATGGAGGCAGCGGCAATGGAGAGGTAGGTGGCATCGCCCTTCACCACGCACTGGTAGGGAATTTGCCATTGGTCCTTGAACTTGTTGCCGTCGATCAGCAGAAATTCCGGTTTAACGGAGAGTTTCCCAACGGCCTCGTTCATGCCTAATATGGAAGCGTTTAGGATATTGATCTCATCTATTTTCCGTTCAGAAATCTCCACCACGGCGTATGCGACGGCATCGCGTTCAATTATCTGCCGAAGCTGTTCTCTTTTAGCAGCCGTAAGTTGCTTGGAATCATTTATTTCCGCATTCACATAATCGTACGGGAATATCACGGCCGCGGCGCAAACAGGTCCGGCAAGGCAGCCGCGCCCCACTTCGTCGCACCCGCATTCAAGCAGCGGTTTTTCCGAAAAATGAGACTTTAAAGCCATAACAAAACATAAAAGGCGACAATCAGGATATCATGCAGAATGATTCGATTTTTATAAAGTGTTATCATACTGAAATACATGGTGATAGGAATCATCATATAAAGGAATCCTGAAGATAATTTCAAACCGGACAAGAACAGCATCCCAACAGACACGAATGTCAGGAAATGTATGGTTACCAATCGTTTTCTCAAGACGATGAGTTTGTTGTCGTAAAACAACTTCAATTGGATCATCAAATACACGACAACCAGAACGGTGTATGCCAGAAAGATGTAGTTATAGATGGACAATTTCATAAAGTCCTTTATCACGCCAAAGTATGCCAGGTGCTTAATGGAGTCAGCCAGCACTGGGAAACTGTCGGTGAAAAAGCAGACACTAATGAGGTACGCCAACACGAACAGCACTCCAGAAAAGAGAATGATAATCTCTTTTGTTTTGGAATATCGGTGCGTAATCAAGGCGAGAAGCAGGAAAAGGATTACGCACAGGGAGATGGGATCGAACAGGGAGCATATTCCCACCAGCAAGCCGGAGGTGAAGACCCTGTTCTTCACAGGCCGCTCATTTTCGTCTTGCGCATTCACCAGCAATATCAATGTCAGGAACATCAATGTGATGGAGGCGGGCGTGATCACCTTCAGAAAACCGCCCAGGTTCATCATCAGCAAAAAGAAAACGGCGGGTATAAAGGTTTGGGTATCGGAAAACCGGTTAAGCGAGTAGTAATGGGACAACAGGAAGGTTTCCAGAAGAAGCATCACGATCACGGTCACCTTCAAGTTGAGAGGATGGTTTGTCCAGAAAAGGGCAAGTTTGGAAAAAAGGACGGACTGGCCTTCAGCGGAGCATATAACCGTTTGGGTCAGAACAGTATAAATTGCCCACGCCATCAGCAAAGCGATGACGACAAACTGGGCGATTCCGTTTTTGTTCAGGTAATAAAACATAATAGAAAATCGCTGCAAAAATACAAAAAAGGCGTCAGGTAAGAGAAAAATAGTATTTTTGCACCCTTTTTTAAGAATATAAAAATATAGATATATGAACAAAAACATTAGATTGCTCCATTCAGCTCTGGCATTCGTTGCTCTTATCTTATTGAATATCGGATATTTGCAAGCATCTTCCCTAACTCCTCCCGACTCTTCCGAGGTCAATTCGCCGTGCGACAGCATTGTTATTCCTATTGACACCTTGAGTTACTGTGTCTTATCGAATGCGTTGCCATTCACCTTTGAGGACAGCAGTTTCACGGAGAGTGGTTTTTACTTTTTCCACCATGTAACTGAAGCCGGGTGCGATAGTGACATTGTGGTGCATTTAACGGTCAAGCCCTACGACAGCGACGCTCGAACCGTGCGCATCTCCGTTTGCGCCAATGAGTTACCATACATAATCCACAACACTGCGCTGACACAAACCGGCCAATACACTTTCCACATGCAAGCGTCCGACGGATGCGACTCAATATCCGTCATCAACTTTGTGGTATTGCCCGCACCCACCGTTTCCATCATTGGTGGCGGTTATTTATGTCCGGACACCACTATGACTTTATCGTATGTGGGGACAGCACGCAACACCATACAGTGGAGTACCGGTTCGGATTCCTCCTCCATTGTTGTGGACAGTGCCGGTGTCTATTCTCTGACGGTCACCTCCGTGGCTGGTTGTATCGGAACAGATTCCGCAGTTGTTATCGCAGCGGGATATCCGGAATTCTCGATTTCAGGACCAGCAGATTTGTGCTGGGGAGAGACAGCCACTCTTTCGGTAACGGAAGGGTTCCAATATTTATGGGATGACAGCACGAGTTTCGCCACCCGCACGGTCAGTCCATGGTTAGACACCACCTATTATGTTTCCGTCACCGACACGGTCACATCATGCCATAGCAATGACAGTATCAGCATCCACATAAATCCGTTACCCACCGCATCCATCACAGGATCCCCATTGGAGGTATGCGAGGGCGACAGTGTGCTGCTGACAGCCGCTGGAGGCGTGCAATACATTTGGTCAACAGGCGAGACGACCGAATCCATCTATGTGAAAGCGACCGGTACCTACCGCGTGACGGTCACCAACGAATTCGGATGTACGGACACCGCCAGTATCTACTTCAAGGTGAACCCACTGCCTGTCATCGACATCTTGGGGTCCACCACCTTCTGTCAAAACCAAAGTACGACAATCACCCTGACGGGCGCCAGCACATACAATTGGAGCAATGGCAGCACAGGTCCCAGCTTCACCACCAACACAACAGGCAGTTACACTGTCACATGCACCGACTCTCACGGTTGCGTATCCGTAGTCCCCGTACAGTTCACATACAGCATTGTACAAGCCAACCTGACCGGAAGCACCTCCTTCTGCCAAGGCAAAAGCACCGTGTTGAAAGTGGTCGGCGACAGCACCAACACCTACCAATGGATCAACGGCAACCAAACCGACTCCATGGTGATATCCTCCATTGGCCAAGTATCTGTCCTTGTGACCAACACATTGGGATGTACCGTACTCTTGACCGCGAACATCACCGAACTGACGATTCCCAATCCCAGCATCACCTGCACGCAGGGTTCGTTGACCTTTTGCGAGGGCAATAGCGCCACATTGCGTGCCTCCGGCGGTTTAAGTTATCAATGGAGCAACGGTAGCACCACCAATTCCATTATAGTCCGTGAAGAGGGCACATACACCGTTACGGTAACCGCCATGAACGGGTGTACCGCTGAAACTTCCGAAACGGTTATTGTAAATCCGACTCCGGAAATCAACATTGTATCCGCGGAAAGCATCTGTGCCGGCGACCAAGTCACCATTCACGCCATTGCACCGACAGGCCGTACATTCTCCTGGTCTTCCGGTCAAACCACGCCCTCCATCACTGTGCAACCGAGCCAAGGTATCTCATACTACATGGTGACCGTTGTGGACAACAACAACTGTTCCAACACTGAATCCATCACCATAAACACCATTGCCAGACCCACTGTGCTCATCAACGGCATGAGCAACGGCAACATCACCATTTGCCAGAACACCAATACGGCTTTAAACGCATCGGCAGGATCCAGTTACCATTGGAGTAACGGTTTGTCATACAGCACCATCTATGTGAATACGGCAGGCACATACAGCGTAACCGTGTCCAACGCCCAAGGGTGCGCATCCTCCACCAGCATCAATGTGAGCACCAATCCGCTGCCGGTGGCCACCATCACGGAGAACACGACCATCTGTCAAGGGCAGAGCGCCACGCTATCAGCCACATACAATGCCGGTTACACTTATCACTGGTCAAACGGCAACAACACCAACAGCATAACGGTCAACACACCGGGCAGTTATACAGTCACCGTCACCAATTCCAGTTCCTGTAGCGTCGTTTTGAGCACCACCTTGACCGTAAACGAACGGCCACAGGTGTCCATCAGCGGCAGCACCTCCATTTGTGCGGGCGAAACCACCCAACTCACAGCATCGGCAAACATGCCATGCAGTTATATTTGGAGCTCAGGTGACACCAACAGCATCACTACCGTAAGTTCATCCAACACTTATCGAGTTACCGCATACAATGCTTTTGGGTGCAGCAACACGGCGAACCGCACGGTGGTTGTGCATCCGTTGCCCATCCCGTACATCACCGGATCCACCACCATCTGTCGCGGCAACAGCACCACGCTGACCGCCACGGGCGGCGTTTCCTACATGTGGTCCAACGGGCACACCTCCGCCCAGATATCCGTTAGTCCATCCTCAAATCTCACCTATACGGTTACCGCCACCGACCAATTCGGATGCCGCGCCAATGTATCGGCCACGGTAACGGTGAATGTCATCCCGTCTATCAACATATTGGGCAACCGTTCCTTCTGTGAAGGCGGTTCCACCACGCTTACCGCCACGGGCGGTTCCTATTACACCTGGTCCAACGGCGAGAACACGCATTCCATCTCCATCAGCCAGGTGGGCACCTACTCGGTCACGGCCACCAACTCTTTGGGTTGCCAGAACACCGAATCGGTGCTGGTCACCTCCATGAATTTGCCATCCATCACCATATCAGGCAAAAGCAACATCTGCGAGGGCAACACGGACACCCTTACCGCCGGAGGCGCCACGCAATATGTCTGGAGCACGGGCGAGACCAGTTCCACGATCCAAGTAATGCCCACTACCACCACCACCTATACGGTGACCGGCTATGGTTACAACGGGTGTCTGGCCACCGCCAGCAAAGTGGTCAATATCGATGCCAAGCCCACTGTGCAAATCAACGGAACCACCACCATCTGCGAGGGTGAGAGCACCACTCTCACAGCCATCGGCGGCACTTCATACCAATGGGTGAACGGCAGCACCAGCGACCACATCTCCGTAACGCAAAGCGGCAATTATGCGGTTATAGCCACCAACGCAGCGGGCTGCAGCAACAGCGCGTCTTTAGCCGTGACCGTCAACCCGACGCCTCGGATTTCGCTGACTGGAGCAACCACATTCTGTTCGAATTCCACCTCCACCATTATGGCCAGCGGTGGCAGCACTTACCACTGGAGCAACGGTTCAAACCAAAGTTCGCTTGTGCTGACCACTGGAGGCGACTACTCCGTGACGACAACCAACAATTACGGATGTTCCTCCGACACCTCCTTTACCGTTACCACACTGACTGTTCCCAACGCTGAAATCACAGGAACATTCGACCTTTGCGAGGGCGAGGCCGGTTATCTGACGGTTTCAGAGAACGCCCAATACTCGTGGAGCAACGGAAGCACATCACAAACCATCAACATAACGCCTTTTGAAACCAGCACTTATTTTGTGACTGTCACACACAGCAACGGCTGCAGCAACTATTCCAACAAAACAGTCACGCTGCACCCCAACTTCCAAAATCAGTTCACCGCTGAAATCTGCCAAGGCAGCAGTTTCAACCAATATGGTTTCAACATACCCACACAAGATGAGCCCGGCACTTTTGTATTCGTGGACAGTCTGCAAAGCGTCTATGGTTGCGACAGCATATCCACACTCACGCTGACCGTCAAACCGGTGCCGGTCATCAACAGCGGCATTTCAGGCAACGCTGTCGTTTCCAACTATGGAAACTTCATCTACCAGCTCACGGATGTCAGTTATGCCAATATTTTCGAATGGAGCATTTCCAATCCGCGTTGGACATTGTCTAACAGCAACATCAACAGCGTATTTCTAAACATCCAATCGTCAGGTAACGGCACACTTATGGTGAAAGCCATCAACTCCTGCGGATATGCCGACACGAGTCTTCTGATCCGCTGCAATGTTGGTGTGGAAGAGTACACCAACGACACCCGGATTCTCGTTTACCCCAATCCCGTTTCGCAGTCGCTCAACATCAACTTTGAAAATGCCAGTTTGCAAATCCGCAACATTGAGCTGATTGACCAATTTGGCAGATGTGTGCTTCGCAATCCTGTTACGGAAACGCAAACGCAAGTGGACTGCACCCCGTTCGCCAACGGTGCATATGTGCTCCGCATGATTGATGCGGACGGCAAAGCCGTGGATCACAGAAAAATCATCATCAACAAATAATATCTCAACGACTAAACAATTCTGATTCAAGCAAATGGAATACAACTATCGCGAAATTGAAGCCAAATGGCAGAAAATCTGGAAAGAGAAACAGATTTACAAAACCGAGATTGACGAATCCAAACCCAAATACTATGTTCTGGACATGTTCCCCTACCCTTCCGGTGCAGGCTTGCACGTAGGGCACCCGCTGGGCTACATTGCCTCGGACATATACTCCCGTTACAAACGCCAGAAGGGTTTCAATGTGCTGCACCCGATGGGTTACGACGCTTTCGGCCTGCCCGCCGAGCAGTACGCCATCCAAACCGGCCAGCACCCGGCCATCACTACTGAGAAGAATGTGAAACGCTATCGCGAGCAGTTGGACAAGATCGGTTTCAGTTACGATTGGGACCGCGAGTTCCGCACCTGCGACCCTGACTATTATAAATGGACGCAGTGGACATTCATCCAACTTTTCAACTCCTACTACGACAAAGATGCCGATAAGGCCATGCCTATCAGCACCTTGATAGAGCATTTCAACGCTCAAGGAACCGACAATCTGAATGCCGCCTGCTCCGAAGAACTGTCGTTCAGTGCAGAGGACTGGCAAAAGATGTCGGAGAAAGAGCAACAAAACACACTGATGAACTACCGTCTCGCCTATCTGGCCGACACTTGGGTGAACTGGTGCTCCGGTTTGGGCACTGTATTGGCCAACGACGAGGTGGTGAACGGACTTTCGGTGCGTGGCGGTTACCCTGTGGAGCGCAAACTTATGAGACAATGGATCTTGCGTGTTTCCGCCTACGCGGAGCGTTTGCTGCAAGGACTGGAGAAGGTGGAATGGACCGACTCTCTCAAAGAGATCCAGCGCAACTGGATCGGTCGCAGCGAAGGTGCCGCCGTGTGGTTCCCTCTGGCCAAACAAGACACATCCGACTGGAAAGACTTGTACATGGGCAACTGGGACGGTTTGCGCAACGAGCCCGCCTTTGAAATCTTCACCACCCGCCCCGACACCATCTTCGGTGTCACCTTCATGGTGTTATGTCCTGAACACGAGATGATACCCTCTATCACCACGCCGGAGCAAAAAGCAGAGGTGGAGGCATATGTGACTTGGGCCAAGAACCGTTCCGAGCGCGAGCGTCAGGCTGAGGTCAAGAAAGTGAGTGGCGTGTTCACCGGCGCATTCGCCGTGAACCCCATCAGCGGAGAGCCGATCCCCATATGGGTAAGCGATTATGTGTTGTCAGACTACGGCACCGGAGCCATCATGGCCGTGCCCGCACACGACAGCCGCGACTTCGCCTTCGCACGCCATTTCAACCTGCCTATCCGCCAAGTCATCGCGCCGTCGTTGGATGAGGTCAGCGACCCTGCCACCTGGACAGAATCCATGGACAGCAAGAGCGGTGTGTGTGTCAATTCCGACTTCATCAACGGCATGAGTGTGAAAGAGGGCGGCAAGGCCATCATCAACAAAGTGGTGGAAATGGGCATCGGTTACGGCACGGTCAACTACCGTCTGCGCGACGCCATTTTCAGCCGCCAGCGCTACTGGGGAGAACCCTTCCCCATCTATTACAAAGACGGCATGCCCTACGACATCCCCGAGAACGAGCTGCCCGTGGAACTGCCTGAAATCGACAAATTCCAGCCCACCGAGACGGGCGAGCCGCCGTTGGCACGCGCCAAGGACTGGACTTACAACGGATACCCGAAAGAATACAACACCATGCCCGGATTCGCCGGTTCCTCCGGCTATTACCTCCGCTACATGGACCCGCATAACGACAAGGAATACTTCTCCAAAGAGGCCAACCAATATTGGCGCAATGTGGATCTGTATGTGGGCGGTGCGGAGCACGCCACCGGACACTTGATTTATTCCCGTTTCTGGAACAAATTCCTCTTCGACATCGGTCTGTCCTGCGAAGACGAACCCTTCAAGAAACTCATCAACCAGGGCATGATCCAAGGCCGTTCCAACTTCGTTTACCGTATCGTGGGCACCAACCAGTATGTTTCCAACGGACTGAAAGGCCAATATGAAGTCACCCCTATCCATGTGGATGTCAATATTGTACACAATGACATTCTGGACATCGAGGCGTTCAAACAATGGATGCCCGACTTTGCCGATGCGGAGTTCATTTTGGAGAACGGACAATATGTCTGCGGTTGGGAAGTGGAGAAAATGTCCAAATCGAAATACAATGTGCAGAACCCAGACGATCTGGTAGAAAAATACGGCGCCGACACCTTGAGAATGTACGAAATGTTCCTCGGGCCCATTGAGATGGCCAAACCTTGGGACACCAACGGCATTGAGGGTGTTTTCCGTTTCATCAAGAAGTTCTGGCGTCTTTTCAACTCCCAAAACAACGAATGGAGCATCTCCGAGGAGGAGCCCACTCGTGAGGAGTACAAGACTTTGCACAAAACCATCAAGAAAATCGAGGAGGACAACGAGAAATTCTCGTTCAACACCGCTATCAGCGCCTTCATGATCTGCACAAACGAGTTGGCTGACGCCAAGTGCAACAAGCGCAAGATTCTGGAACCGTTGTGCATTCTGATGTCCGCCTACGCGCCGCACATCACCGAAGAACTCTGGTCTCAACTTGGACATGCGGATTCCATCACCAAAGCCGAGTTCCCGAAGTATGACGAATCCTACATGCAGGAAACCGACTTCACCTACCCTGTCTCCTTCAACGGCAAGATGCGTCTGAAACTCTCATTCCCGGTATCTTACACCCAGAAGGAAATCGAACCGATACTGCTGGAGAATGCCGATGTGCAGAAATGGCTGGCAGGCGCCGCGCCCAAGAAAATCATTATCGTTCCCAAACGAATCATCAACATTGTCATGTAGTGCAGCATGAAGCAGAAAGACTTTGTCTTTAACATTTGCTTTCTAATCTTCCTGAACCTGCTCATCAAGCCCTTTTGGATTTTGGGTATTGATGTCGGTGTGCAAAACCAGGTGGGTGCGGAATCGTATGGACTGTACTTCGCCATTTTCAATTTCTCCTACATGTTCAGCATCCTGTTGGACATGGGGACCACCAATTTCAACAATCGCAACATAGCACAAAACAACCAGTTGCTGGACAAGCATCTGTCCAGCATCATCATATTGCGTTTTCTGTTGGCCGTCGTGTACATGATTGTGGTGTTTGCGGTGGCGCTCATCATTGGTTATCGTGGGGGCATGCTGAGACTGCTTTTCTGGATCTCCATCAACCATTTCCTAAACGCTTTCTTACTCTATCTGCGTTCCAACATCTCTGCCCTGCTGATGTTCAAGACCGACAGTGTGCTTTCGGTGCTCGACCGGCTCATCATGATTATCCTGTGCAGCGTCTTGCTTTGGGGGAATGTCACATCGGTGCCGATGCGGATCGAATGGTTCGTTTACAGCCAAACCATCGCCTATTGTGTGTCTGTTTTGGTGGCGCTCAGCATTGTTTTGTACAAATCGCGGTTGAGTGGTTTGCATTGGAACAGGCCGTTTTTCCTGATGGTGCTGAAACGCAGTCTGCCATTCGCCACACTGGCACTGCTTATTGTCTGTTACAATCGTATCGACTCGGTGATGCTGGAGCGAATACTGCCTTCCGGTGTGGGTACCACACAAGCGGGCATATATGCCATGGCCTTCCGGTTGTTGGACGCCTTGGTCATGATTGCGTATTTGTTTTCCGTAATTCTGCTTCCTTTGTTTTCCAAGATGCTGAAAGAGAAGGAAGACATTCAGCCCATTGTGCGCACGGCATTTTCGCTATTATATGTGTTTGCGGTCAGTGCGACCGTCATTTTGCTATGCTATAAAACACCTGTAATCAGCTTGTTATACGACAATCACATCACGGCAAGCATCCGTGTCTTCTCGTTGCTGATTCCCTGCATCATACCCATATCATTCACTTATGTGTTCGGCACGCTGCTCACGGCTAATGGAAGTATGAAAAAACTGAATATCACGGCGTTAGTGGGCATTCTGGTTAATGTGTTGATCAACATCATCCTGATTCCGAGGATGCAGGCACGCGGGGCAGCCATCGCCAGTTTGAGCACCCAGTCGGTGGTTTCTTTACTCCAGTTCATTATCGCCCTGAAAGAATTGCGTGTTCCTTTGCGCACGCTTCCTTGGCTGTCATGTCTGGTTTTCACTATGCTGCTCATTCCCACCGCTGTCATATCAACGAGGATTCTGCATTGTCATGTGGTGTATGCCCTGCTCATCATGGGCGGCGTGGCGCTGGTGTACGGTTTCGCCACGCGGTTGATTCAGATTGAGCACTCCAAATTATTGTTTTGGCGGAAAGAGGAAGAGTAGACTTATTTAGCTTATCTGTTAATTTTGCTCAACATTTTGCCTTTAGCGGCCACCTCCGCCCGCAAAGTCTTAGGTTCCAGCACCTCTACCGTGTCGCCCATGGAAAGGATTTCCTGTGTGAAATCGAACGAGGGACGGAGAAAGTAAGAGAATACGGTATATTTGTCCGTGCGTTCCTCCTCTTTCTGGGAATGGTGAAGCGGCAAAGAGCGGAGGTAATTCGCTTGAAAATCAGACACTTTCAATTTGACTGTCTGAGGTTCCTCATCACTCAGGATGATGCCGAAGCAGGTGGAGAAATAGGCATTTGCATTGAAATCGGCGGGCATCTCGAATGATTCAAACTCAATGTCCATGTCCAACATTCGGTCCAAGGCATAGACTTTGAGCGGCGAGTCGCCATACTTGGCCAGCAGATACCAGCGGCGTTTGAACACCTTCAGTGCGTAGGGTTCCACATGGTAAAGGTCGGAAACATAATCCTTTTCCGCCCAAAACGGCTTATAGCTGAATGTCAGCATCTTTCCGTCGCGCATGGCTTCCAGGATGGTGGACAGAAACTCGCCTCCGGAGGGATTGTTCTCCAGCAGGATACGGTCGCGCAACTGCGCGTTCTCGTTGATGTGGTTGTTCACCGACATGGTTTCATACATCCACTGCCGGAAACCGGAAGAGTCGGAAACATCTTGGCGATCGACAATATAGTAGGAATTGGAGTACTTGTGGCAGCCGATCTCGATGCCGAAGATGTCCCAGATATCGTTCTTATGGTGCATGAAAGTGCGTCTCGGGTATTCCATGCCACCGGAAAGACGGTCATTCTTCTTCCATTTTTCAGAAATCTCATGAAGTGTGATGCCAGAGGATCCGGCCTGATAGATGGTGTCCACCAACCATATATACCTGTTAATCAAATTCTTGCTCATATCAATAATGAATTAGACGCTGCAAAGATAGGCAATAAGTGTGAAAAAATGTGGCACAGTTGTCGGTGCCTGAAATTTTCACACCGATTTCGTATTTTTGCCACCGACAAAAACAGGAAAAATGAATGACTTTGCCGCTATAGATTTCGAGACCGCCAACGGGCAGCGCAGCAGTGTGTGCAGCGTGGGTGTGGTGGTGGTGCGCGGCGGCGTCATCACCGACACCTTTTACAGTCTCATCAAGCCTGAGCCCGACTACTTTGCCTGGTTCTGCCAAGAAGTGCACGGCCTATCGCACGAGGACACGGACAACGCGCCGGTATTCCCTGATGTTTGGCAGCAAATTGAGCCGCTGATTGAGGGTTTGCCATTGGTGGCGCACAACAGTCCGTTCGATGAGGGTTGTCTGCGGGAGGTTTTCCGCGTATATCAGATGGACTATCCCGATTACGAGTTTCATTGCACTTGCCGTGCCTCGCGGCGATATTTCGGGCGGCGTTTGCCCAACCATCAATTGCACACCGTGGCGGCCGCGTGCGGTTGTCCGATGGAGAACCACCACCACGCCCTCGCGGATGCCGAGGCGTGCGCAAGGATTGCGCTAAGGTTACTTTGAGATAGTGGCAAGCATAACGAGACCTTTCACGGCAAAACTCTTGACATAACCATCGAATGCTTCTGACGGTTGAACCGGTCAAAATTTTTGACCAGTTCTGTTATTTAAACTTTACCAAACAACCTTAAAGCCATAGGCGCATGATAACCAATCTACACGGCACCACATTCATATCATATTTAATCATTGCCTTTGAATTTTCTGTTCCAATGCAGCAACTTTCTCACTCAGTTTCCGCATCTCCTCATCATTCTCCCGTTTCACCGAATGTTTGAACTTGAACATCGCCAAGTTCAGTTCGAAGGAAGTTTCGCTGCTTTGGACCGGCAGCACATCTGCAAGCAGGTCCTCCACTAACTGCCCACCACGATGAAGCAATGTTTTCTGTGCCAACGAGTTTTCCTCCTGCTGCGGTACTTCCGTCATCACCCGCGACAGTTCCTTCAATTTCGCGTATGCCTCCACAATAGCGATAGTGGTCTCCACTGCTTTGTCACTTTTCAAAATAGTGGCAAGCATATAGAGACCTTTTTCGGTGAAAGCTTTTGGATTTGCCGGCGAATACAAGAGATTACCTAGGTTATCAAAAATTTTGATAACCTCCTCTTTCTCTTTCTTGTCAAGTTCTAAAATGTAACCATCTGGAAATTTTTCAGGATTGTTTTTGATGGCCTGATTCACCTCTCGCGTTTCTACGCCATAGAGTTCTGCAACATGATTAGACAATATCACCTGCTGATCACGCAGGGTGATAATCTTGTTTTCTACTTCTAAAATATTTGTCATGGTGTTAAATGTTTGTAATTCATAATTGCGACAAATATACGACCATCAAATATTATTGTCAATCCTTTTGAATAATTTTATTAAATACTGATAATCAAATACTTGCACTTTATATTTAACAATCAAGGAATTGAATTGTTAATTTTTAATTCTTATTTTCGCAATATTTTACAAAACACAAACAACAATCCAGCGATTTTCTCCTATTCTTTCTAATTTCGGAGTGTGCCGCGCTTTTGCACACGCGTGGACTAATTTTGCCGGCGGAATAACCCAAACGCCCCCGCCGAAAAGCGTCCAACAGAGTAGGCATAATACTTTAATTTTAACAGTTGCGCCCGACACGAACAAGGAACAAGCAAATGTACACCTTAAATTTCCCGAATGGGATGAGCCAAACCTACGCCACACCAGGTGCATTGATGAACGCTGCACAAAAACTGGGCGGCACGGCCAAATCCATTGGCAACAGGACTTATGTGTTTGTGCCGAAGAAGTAGAACAAAGGGCGGGAATAAAATCCCGCCCTTTTGTTTGTTGTGCCACATTCTTGCACAGCCCGGCCCTATCTTTGCCAGCGAAACAAATAATCGAGCAAAATGAAAGACAACAGCTGTCAATTGCAACAACAAACAGGGAAGGACATCCACTGGACGATGAAAGTCTTGAACGAGGCCGTGGAGTCCACCGCGTCCATCACGGATGACGCTAAACGCATAAAAGCCATCCTGCTGCACCGGCACGAATGCAGCTTGTTTGCGTTCATCAACAAAGGCGAAATCGCAAGTGCATGGGGCAAAATGGAGTATAAGCTACAAAATGAGTCGTTTTGGAAATTCATCAACCCGAATCCGGACGAACAGCGGTATGCAGAGCACAGGATGAACTATATAATTGAGATGCTGCTGCGCTGCGAGAAAGACGAACACGGCAATTTTGTGGATGTAAGCACATTGCTGAAACGAAGCCCGCATTACCTGTTTGAACATTGTCTGCCCATCATGCTCGACATGGAGGCCGACAAAGTGCCTTTCCTGCAATGCGACATTCACCTTGAAGAATTGATAGATGAAGTACTATTGATGCCCAACAACCTTCACGAAATCAGTCCGGGGATGTTTGCGCTTTGGATAGCATTGAAAATGACATTCGAGCGTCTATGGTCGTGGTACATCTTTCTGGAGTCAGATCCCACCGACGAGTGCTTCGCGGCGGACATCAACGGTGTGCGCGACTTCCTCTCCCATTGTATCACGGCCAAGGAGGAAGACCTTGTCACGACTGGCCGAACGTTTGGGGAGTATTTGGAGGAGGAGGGGTGCGAGGAGTAAACAGGATATTTTTGTAGTTTTGCGGGTGGAAAAAATGGATGTATTTGTGTAAATAATAATTTGATATGGAAATCTTTGACAAGCTGACGGCCCTTATGAATAGAATTGAGGACTTGAAACAGCTGCAAAATGCTGACATCAACAACGTGGAAGTACAACTTGACAGGATTGAATATGAAGATCTACTTCATCTAAAGGATGAAATCAATAAATCTATTGACTATTCTGACAATCATCCAGATGATATTGTTAAGGAACAAATAGAAGACTTTTTTAATAAAATAGAGGAAGCCATATATTCAGCACGCATACAATTTGGATTGAATGACTCTAAAGAAGATGATGAACAAATTGAATATATAGATGGCGGTGTTTACGAACAACCCGAACACGATGAATACTCAATCGTTCTAAAAAAGGTAGCAAAAAGTGCTCTGAAAACAATCGGTGTTAACACCAAAGATAATCATGCAGTTAACATTATGGAAACAATTCTTGTCGGCATTTTATTGGGGGAAAAGGATAATTTAATCGCAGCAAGAGCATTTAGTGAACTCTTATTATCTGGCAAAGTGTTGGATAAAGAGCAAATTATGAAAATGTGCAAAAACACCAGAGAAAAATGTCAATTACAACTTATGGGGTTGCAGATAGCTATTGATAACATACGAGAGTATAAATGTAGCGCATTGGAAGCGCTTCCCCAAATTTCAGTTTTCTTGTAGTAAATAGTCATACATTAACATTAAGCAATAAATAAATCATCAAAATTATGAGTAAAAATTATTGGTTACATCGCATCAAAAGCGGAGAGATAGGAATTGTTTTATCAACTACATTATTGTTTGAGAAAAACATCCTTTCTATTGGGTGGTCTGATTTTTCAACAGAATCTTTTATTGATAATTTTGATACTGAGTTCAAAGAGAAATTTGAAGATTGGGGAAATCCTCGCAACAGATGGTGTTTGTATCGATTTCTAATAGAAATGAAAAAGGGGGATGTTGTGCTCGTTCCAACACCATACGAATTCAGCCTTTTCGAAATTGTGGGCGAACGACCATATTCTTGTGAAAAACTTGATTTGAATGGAGTAACGGATTGGAATGGAAATGAAGTTGAATACAAGGAGGGGTATATCTATCAAAAAGACACAAACAGAATAATTGATATAGGTTTCTTTTGGGATGTTAGACCGATAAAGACTAAAATACCAAGAGGATATGCTGACGGTCCCTTGTATTCTCGCATGAAGATTCAACAAATAAACTCAGATATAACATCTTTATCTTCTAATGTTGAAGATGCTTTAAATCGGGCTGTAACAGAGCAACCTCTGAATTTGTATTCTGAAATTACAGAAAACACTTGTGGGGTAATTCTCGAAAAAATCAGAAAAATGCCAGGAGATAGCAAGTTCGAGGAGCTTGTAAGACTTTATTTTGAGCACTTGGGGGCTCGTGTTGAAGTTCCAGCTAAAAATTCAAGTCGAACTGAAGATGGAGATACGGACGCTGTGGCATACTTTGAAGAGCTAAAGGTCGCAATACGGATTCAAGCGAAATGGCATGAAGGCACTACATCTGATGACGCGGTTAAGCAAATAGTTGTAAATTCTGAAAAATACCAAAACACTGAGTATCACTCTATTCTATGGGTGATATCCTCTTGCGATGATTTTTCAGACGAAGCCATTAGAAAGGCTGAAGAATACAATGTTCGTCTTATCAATGGAAAAATGTTTGCTGAGATGTTGTTGAGAACAGGTATCGCTGGCCTTGAAACAATTTAACGCCTCTGCCAAAAAGCGTTCATCAGAGTAGGCATTATTAAAAGTTGCACCCAACACGAATCAAGGATTACGAATATGAACGATTACTATTTTTATGTAGCACCAGACGAGGAAGGTCTGGGATGGGAATTCACAATTAGTGACTTGATTGAGAGTGAATTTGAAACAAGCCCTGACAATTTCCCAGATAAAGCAGCAAAAATCGAGTTCTTGAAAGAACTGATTGCCGACATTCAGGAGTGCGTTGAAAAGGCGGAGTATGAGGAGGGAATTGTAGTTTAAGGCTATGGGGTGAACGGGAGATTTTTGTAGTTTTGCGGGGTTGTATTTTCAAACATTGTTTTAAGGGACTTCGGCAGAGTTTGGATGTATGACGTAATTAGTTAATAACAAGAAGTCTCTTTATTGCTTTTATGGCACAGTGGAAGACGTACACTATCAAGGACATTATTAATGAAATTGAATCAGACACCTTCGTGTTACCAATAATACAAAGAGAATTAGTTTGGGATAAAGATAAGATTATTGCATTATTTGAAACCATTATGCTGCAAGAATCTTTCGGCGGAATAATGACTGTAAAGGAACCAGCAAAGAAAGAGCCTTTATTTTCATATAGATCCTTTATAAAAGAATATTTAGGACATACTCCCGAATCCAAAGAACATAAATTAACTGACAAGGAAATAAGTTATGTTATTGATGGGCAACAACGTTTGTCTGCCATATATATTGGAGTTGCAGGTGAATATAATGGTGAGTCTTTATATTTTGACCTAAATGGGGAATCCAAAAGAGGTGTGTTTAATTTTACTTTTGCAAAAGATTACACCTCAAACAAATTATCGAAAAACATCGATAATTTCGATGCATCATCTTGCAGAGCAACTGCATGGATTCAAGTTTCTGACTTGTATCAATTAGCCATAGATGCTGGTGGCTTGCACACGACTATTATGGATGATGATAAAATAGTTGATTTCATTGATAAGGGAGCAGACAGGGAGATAATACTAGATAATATCTTATTGTTTACATCTTCATTTTTAATGAATTCCGTTATCGGTGTGTGTAGTGTTGATTATGACAAGCACAAAGATATTGATGAAAATCGGGTTAGAATTGTGAAACTATTTCAAAAACTCAATCAAGGTGGCACAAAGCTCACAGCAATAGAGTTGATGAGATCTTTCTTGAAATCATATTCTGTTAGTAACGAACGATTTCTTAACGAAATCAGGGACAAATATTCCGATGTTGGATTCAATCAAGATGCTGTAATAAAATACATATTTTTGCTCCAAAACCAATGTCAAAAAGATATTACCGATATTAAAAAAGAGGATTCTGATTTTATCGAGCACAATGAAAGAAGGATTGAATTGTCGCTTGAAGCCACTCGCAAATTTCTTCAAAAGACCAAATTATACAACTACGTTAAAGAATGTCGTCCTAGCATAGTTCCGTTGGAATTTATCGCATACTATATTTTCTTCTTAGACAAAAGCAATATTGAAATTGAGGAGTTGTTTGACAATGCTGAAATAGACCCCACATTTAAGACCATCAGAAAATGGCTTGTGCTTTCGTATTTGAATCATGTTTTCCAACGAGGCAGTGGATGGGACCCCAATAAAACCGCTCGGAAATTTCTCCTTTCCTTATTCGAAAAGAATCAAGGTCAAAGTTTCCCAATAGATGCAATATTTTCCATTTATCGTGAAAGATTAAATTCCTTTGATGAAAATTTGGTTGAAACCACAGATAAACTCAATTCATATGAAAGGAATCTTGTCATCTATCTTATGTATGATGATGACAGTATCACAGCAAATCGTCAGAATGACATTGATCATATTCATCCAAAAAACATTTTAATACAAAAGGGTTATGATTGGAGTCAAATAAATTCCATTTGCAACTTTCAATTACTGTGGTATCGAGCCAATCGTAGCAAGCAAGACATGGAGTTCTTCAAATTCATCAATGATATTGTACCTTCCAGTGAGGATACGAGACAAAAGGACATAGAGGAATATATGAAATTGCATTTAATCCCCGACCAATATTTCGGAGATAAAGACCTATGGAATTCAGAAAATTTTTCTGATTTTGTAGAAGCAAGGAAATCATTGATCTTCTTGAGGATAAAACAGTACTTATAATTTTTGTTTTGAATTGGCTGCACCCTGTGTCGTCAATATTCGACAAAAAACCACACCCTGGCATCGTCAACCTAATTTTTCACCTCGCGTTTTCCGCCGACTGAAACCCTTATATCCTTTTGCCCTCACATAGCACACACATCATGACCTATCCCATCATCGAAATCACCCAAACCTCCGAACTGTTCCCGCCCTTGCTGCGGGCCATTGGCGAGGTTTGTCCCGAAAGGCTGTGGCTGAGGGGCAACCTCGAGCTCCTAAAGGCTGAAAAGAGCGTGGCCATCATCGTGGCACGAGCCGCACAGTTCCCCTACCACAACGATGCCACTGCCGGCAACGACAACCTCCTGCGTGAGAGAATCGCCAGTTTTATCTAACATCCACATTCCCAACACTTTGCGTTTTTCGCGGGTTGAAATCCTTAATCTTTTTCTTTCTTCCCCTCTTGTAGGGCTGCCGCATTGCGACAGCTCTACGGTGCCATATTTCAGCACACCTGTATGCTATTTTTGCCGCAATAAAATTAATAACCATGTCATTTGATTCTGAAAAATGGGCACTGTCTTTTTACGGCGTAGTAGATGAAAGATTTGCAGTAGAAACAGACTTGTTGAAGCTGCACATATACAGAAAAGCAAACATAAGAAAAATTGAGGTCAATCGGTTATTGGGCAAACTTGATATTTTTATTCCTGACAACTGGGATATGGAAACTTATTGTAACCAAGAAAAATTGCGAAAAATAATGTGGACTGAAGTGAAGTGGCAAGCATTGAACATTTATCTGCAACGAACGAATCAGATAGCGCAACGCATAGGACTTCCGTATATTTCAGTTTCCGTTTCAGCGAAAAAGCGTGTATATGGCTGTTGCTACTATCTGGAAAAACATATCGGATATGATCTCTGGACTATATGTTCACCTAAAGCCGAATTTGTGGACTATCTTATTTGTCACGAACTCGCCCACTTTTACATTCACAATCATAAAGGACCTTTCTGGCGGAAAGTTGAACAGATTTATCTTGGGCTTGGCCATGACGAAAAATGCACAGGTGAGATTGTTCATAGACTCGTTGGCGAAAGGAGCAAAGATCATACAATATTTATATTGAGATACTGGGGCAAGCCTTCTTATCTAAAAGATTTCTTTGATGGAGGTTTGGTAAGAAACAAGACACCCTTGATAACACCTATTTACAAAGAAACTCCTGAAGGGAAGGTGGAAAGAGGGTTTTATACATCTTTTGAAATCAAATTATGAAAACAACCCCACTAAATCATCCTTTTTGTCTATATTGCTGGATCTAACATATCCGGAAACTATCTCCATCGTGTCCGCTGCTATCGAGGAGTTCGACAAAGTGTGGCGAAGTAGTGAATGCGGGACTTGCCAGCGGCGCAAATTGTGCCCGAATCCGATTATTTGACAATCCCTTTGTGTCATCACCCCGCGGTTTTCACGGGCTGAAACCCTTATTTTTCATTATTTCTCTTTTTCCCCGCACACCTACGGCGTGCGTGCCCTACCTTTGACCCTCCCTACCAAGCCCTGCAATCCTAAGGGATTGCATTGGCGCGGTAATATCCCTGTCCACTAATCTCTGGTCCCTATTCACTGACGCAAGGCAGGCCGGAGGTCTGCGGGCTATTGCTATGCCATGTTTTGTCTCACCCGTACCCTATTTTTGCCAGCAGAATCTTATCAAACAATTATTACCTTTGCAAATTCTTAATCAAAAATGAAAACCATCCCCAACCACGACGCTAAAATATTCACGGACAATGTAGAAGATCTGGCGCTTGAGCAGATTCAGCGGCTGCTTTCCATCAAGGTGTTCAGCGACTGCAAAATCCGCATCATGCCCGATGTTCATGCGGGGGCGGGCTGCGTGATCGGCTTTACCGGCAACCTGGGCGACAAGGTAATCCCTAACATTGTGGGAGTGGACATCGATTGCGGCATCCTCGTGCAACCGCTTGATGTGTCGGAAGAAATTGATTTCCACGCACTCAACACCTTTATCCTGCAGGCCATACCATCGGGACGCGACTTCCGCAGTGACCAATATCTGCCGTTGCCCCAAAAGTATATGGAGGTCTATTCCGAAGCCAAAAGCATCATTCGCGAGTTGTACTGCTACCGGCTTCTCAAGGAGAGCAAACGGCTGGACAAATCCATCGGTTCGTTGGGCGGGGGCAACCATTTCATCGAACTTGACCGCGACGAACAGGGAAAATGGTATCTGGTGATTCACACGGGAAGCCGGAACTTGGGCAAGCAGGTGGCCGACCTGTACCAAAAGGAGGCGCGGAAACTGCTTTCAGGATGGGACAAGGTGGTGGAACAGCAAAAACGAATCATAGAGGAATACAAAAGCCAAGGCAGAAGGAACGAGCTACAAGCCGTCATCGCCAAACTGCATTCCGATTTCAAGGCACATACCCCGCCCGTGCCGCCCGACCTCTGTTATTTAGAGGGCGAGCCGCGCAACGAGTACCTGCACGACATGCGGCTTTGCCAACGTTGGGCGCGCCTCAACCGCAGGCTGATTGCCGACCTGATCACTGACTTCCTTGAAGAAAACCATTCCGCGCGCGGAATTGCTGACGGTGCATTTGAAAGCGTTCACAACTATATCAGTGACGACAACCTGATCCGAAAAGGCGCCATCTCGGCCCAAGCAGGCGAACGGTGCATCATTCCGCTCAACATGCGCGACGGCTCGCTCATCTGCATCGGCAAAGGCAACGCCGACTGGAACTGCTCCGCACCGCACGGGGCAGGGCGTGTGATGAGCCGGGCGAAGGCGTTCAAGGAACTGCGGCTGGAAGATTTCAAAAGCTCCATGGAAGGTATCTACAGCGAAACCATGACCAACGACACCCTTGACGAAGCCCCTATGGCATATAAGCCTAAGGATGAGATTCTTGCCAATATAAAGGATACGGTAAGCGTGGAATACATCATCAAGCCCGTATTCAATTTCAAAGCCGCTGAATAAAACCATTGCCGTTTTTCGCGGGGTGAAACCCTTAATTCTTTTTTTTTCTTTTCTCCGCACACCTACGGCGTGCGCACCTCCCCTTGTTCGCCCTGTGCTACCAAGCCCTGCACCCCTAACGGGGTGCAAGATCCCTATTCAATGATCACTGATCACTGTTCACTGCCAATGGGCAGGCCTTTGGATCGGTCGGGGTGCTGTTATGCCATGCACTGGCACACCCCTGTGCTATCTTTGCCGCATCTTTAATATTCACCAAAAGTTGCGCCCGACACGTACCAGGGAAAAAGTTATGAGTAAAGTTTTCAGAATCATTCCAAAGACAATCAAAAGAGTGAACAATACAGTCTTGACCCCGGAAATGGAGATCATTGTCACGTTAGATCACCACACTCAAGATCCTTTCTACAATGGAGCCAAGGAAATCATCGCCATGTATATGGACCGGTATGGCTTTGACTACAAGAGGGCAAACGCCACGAAAGCATGGTTTGACTACGAGCGGTTAGACTAAGTGTTTTTCACAATGATATGAAAAGCCCCAAGCAATCCAAAGACAGCGCAAACTGGAGCCACAAACACGACTATCCGATTTCAGAGGTTTGGAACACAGATAACACCTTGGCCTGGTTGATTGCCCCGCGCCTGATAGCGTACAAGGAACTGGACAAGCACGGCTACCCTCCCGATGTGGGTGATATGACCAAATGGAACCACATCATCCAGAAGATGATTGACGCTTTCGAACTGATGAAGGAGGTGAATTGCCTTTCGGACAAAGAAGAGACCATCATTTCAGAAGGGATTGAGCTGTTCTGCAAGTATTACCGATTTTTGTGGGACTGAGAGATCTCTTACGTATTAATTTCAGCATCAAAAACAGTAAAAACTATGACAGCCAAAACCATCATCATCCCCGTCGGTTTCAACGCCGAGCAGTGCCAAGAGGGCATTATGAATTGTTTCACATCCGATGACAACACGGAATGGATGGACAGCGGCGACTTTGTCGTGCGATACCTGTACTGTCAGGAGAACGGCGACTACGACCCGCTGTTGGAGGTATGGCTGCTGGTGTGGGACTCGCCCGGCAACATGATCAAATCCCCCATAGGAGGATGCTCATTATTATATGTGCAATGTTTGGGCATTGGCATCAACCTGGCTTGGTGCAAAAACCATCACAACGGCCTTACCGTCCACGTCATCAAAGTGCTGCCTCCCTCGTTTGGCAGCATTCCAGTGATTGAAGACTCGTGGTTCGGAAATATGGTGGATTTCTTCCATACCGTTGATTATCAGAAGGAGCTGGATCTCGCTGATGGGAACTTGCCGTTCGAGGAATTTCTGAGCCAAATGGATGAGAAGATTGCGGGGATTGTTAAAGGGAAGCAATAACAGCGAAAAGAATGAAAAAGAATTCAAAAAAGAAAAACACGTCCAACAGTGAGCACTGGAGCCATAAGCATGACTTTCCGATTGATGAGGTGTGGAACACGAAGAGCACATTAGCCCGTCTGATCGCCCCGCGTCTCGTCACGTTCAGGGATTTGGAAAAGCACGGACATCTTGACGGTTTTAAGGACATACGCGAGTGGGACGCCACCATTCAGAAAATGATTGACGCTTTCGAGCTAATGAAATACACGGATTGTCTCTCAGAAGAGGAGAACAAAACATTTTCGGAGGGTATCACCTTGTTCTGCAAGTATTTCAGGAATTTGTGGGATTAAAAAGGTTTCAAAACATTTAAAAGTTGTCCAAGTTGTAGTTGCTCTTAAAACGCCCCCGCTATGCCACTCTTTGGCACACCTGTCCGTTATCTTTGCCGCTGAATCTGCGAATAGCAGAATTCCTTGCCGCTCGCCTGAAAATTGTTTTTTCGCCACAAAATTATAAGATATGACCGAAACCGTAAGAATGTGCGACCTGCGCTTCGACAGCAGTCTCTTCGAGAACTACCTCACCGGTACCGTCCTCGACAGGCTGCTCTGTTCCTATTCCGGTCTGCCAAAGGCGTCAACTATATGGTTATTGTCTGTGCTGTGGAATGGCACAGTTGCGTCTTATTTTTGCAGGCAAAAAAACGGAAAGAGTATGCCGAACAGAAATATTTTGTATGTTTGCAGCGTATTTGAAGATAGCGTAAGCTATAGTGTGGCCGTGGAAAAAAATCGCCAAATTTTAGCAACGGGGCACACTGATAGGTACGTCTGCTATAGGCGTACTCTTTTCAGTTTTTCAGTGTTGCGTGGCGTTTGGCGATGCCTTTTCCACCTGAAGGGCGGAAGGGGTGCGCTGTTTTCTGTTTGGAAAATGAAAGAAATTTAATCGCATAAATTAACAGTTGCGCCCGACACGAATTCAGGGAAACGATTATGAATAACAAGTGCAATATCTTCCAGTATTCCCCAAAGGAACTAACCACAGACGCTTTTTTTACATGGCTATTCTACTTTTTGGACAGCGACAATGCTTACAGCAAGGCCAAACAGCAGTTTTTCAGAACATTCCTTTTAAAAGAAGAGGACAAAACCAAAAACATTGAAAACATCAAAGTTTTTCTTCAAGAGGGGAAAAGGAATGGACGTACTGACCTTCAAGTTTCATTCAATTTTGAAAAAGAGACAGAAAGGCAGACAATTTTGTTTGAGAACAAAACTTGGTCTGAAACATCTGTCGGACAGCTCAATGGCTACAAGAGCGACTTCCCCGATATGTACAAATATGTTTTCTTGAAATTAGGATATATAGGTATTGATGACAAAAAATATGCCGAAGAGTGCGGATATGAAATCATTGATTGTTTTAAGGTAAGAGATTCCCTCAAACCCATTCAGAATCTACATCCAATTCTTGAACAATATTTTGAATATTTGGATGAAACGTTTTGCAAACACATTGAATCCTTTCATGAAGAACTCTTCAACAAAAGGAACTATGACGTTTTGGGCGAGAACCATGGTGAGGCCCAGCATTATCTGATGGGAATCGTATTTGACAAATTAAACAAACACCGCAATCTTTACAACACTTTGCATTATCAACAAGGAACAAGCAGTGGAAGACCGTGGACTGAAATAGTTTTTGAAGACAAAGCTGTTTTTTACGACCAAGAAAAAACAATATCCGAAGGTCTTTTCTGGAGAGTGGATTGTAGGCAAGGGGGGAAATATTACCTGCGGATCAATCAGTATGCATGGGTAGTGGGCGAAGATAACCTTAAAAATCTCAAAGAGGATAGATTAAAACGCTTACGCGAGATGGCAGCAGACACACTAAAAGACTATCCCAAACTGATTCCCGGGACACCTTCGAATAGATGGGGTGCGAATGAAAGTGAAGTGGTCATCTTCTTCCTTGATGACAACGACCTCACCGAGCTCATCAATCAAATAACTGATTTTACAGCGGCCTTCATGCACAAGTACAATAGTGAGATGAGATAAGCTCAATTAAAACATCTCCACCTATTCAGAATTTACTTAACGCCCCCGCCGAAAAGCGTTTAACAGAGTAGGCATTTCATTTAACAGTTGTGCCCGACACGTATAAGGGTCTTGATGATGTACACATTAAATTTCCCGAACGGCAACAGCCAGATCTACAAATCCTTGAGCGAATTGCAAAATGCGGCCCGCAAACTGGGCGGTACCGCCAAAATGGTAGGCAACAAAACGTATGTGTTTGTGCCCAAGTAACCAAAAGACGGGGAGGTCATCCCCGTCTTGTATCTTTTAACCTCAAAAAATCCAAATATGAAAAATTTATTATTATTAGACGCAGTAGCACAACAACATTCCTTCGGTGAAAACTTGTTTGTTGCAATTCTCGTATTGATTTTTGTCGGAATACCCATCTTGGTGATCATCCGCAAAATCAAACGAAAAGTCAGAAATCTAAAAGATGACATCAAGGATCAGGGAATCGGCGAAGCATTTATGAGCCGGGCGGAAGAATGGTTCGACCCGAAAAACAAAAAATAGTACATGTCTTCATTTTTGACACTTTGCCGCCGGCTCGTCACCAACCGCTATTTTGAGTGGGCTATCACCATGGTCATCCTCGTCAACGCCATCCTGATAGGTGTGGAGACCAAAACGCGGATCCCCGCCGTGGAGGCCGTCCAGAAAATCATCCTGGGCATTTTCACGGTGGAGATTCTGCTGCGGTTTGTGGCACGCGACAGTGTGAAAGAATTTTTCAGCAACGGCTGGAACATCTTTGACCTGTCGCTCGTGCTCATCGGCTACATTCCGGAAGCACTGTTCGCCAACGCCTCTGCCATGATGGCCATCCGAGTGCTGCGTGTATTCAGGGTGATGCGACTCCTTCGCGTTGGCAAGGAAATCAAGATGATTACCACCGTGTTGGCCAAATCCATGATCTCAATGCTGTGGTATGTCATCCTGTTCGTCATCTTCATCTACCTATTCGCCATCATCGGGGTGGGACTTTTCAAACTGCCCGATCCGCAGCAGTTCTCCGCCGCCGACAAAATTCGTTACGAACAATTTTGCGCTGCGGCAAGTCCCGCCCCCACCAACTCGCCCGATCCGTTTGGCACGCTCCCCGAAGCAATGTTTACTCTCTTCCGAGAACTCACTGGCGAAGACTGGACCGATCTGCGCTACAATCTCATCACGGCCTACGAATATGGATTTGTGAAAGTCAACCCAACACTCATCACCACCTACCACGTACTCTGGTTCTCTTTGTCGGTTTTTCTTCTTCTCAACCTCGTAACAGGCTCCATCATTAACAACTACCTAAACATCCGGGAGGAGCAGCGGAAAGGGAATAGTCCATCATCCTCATCAGCAGGATGATGAGTTTCGAGGGAGTGACTTTGCAAAAAACATTTTACACATTTTGCGTAATTGAAGGAATTGTGCGATTTTTGAGAAAAACAGAATCGGGCCCCCTTCATCCACACAACGCCTCGCCGATTCCTTGCGCGGAAATGGTTGTTTACACAAAAAATCCCCAATATGGCCATGCACCAAAAAATGTGATTCTGCTCAAAAAACGCGGAAATGTGTATTTTTGCACTCTAAAAAAATCTTGGAAAGGTGTATAAACACCTATTTGAAAAATCTAGGAAACGTGATTTATGAAACGGAAAATCTTTGACAAATTAGTACAATGGAAGCATGAACAGGATGGCACCAGCCACCACAACATCCAATCTACATGACACCTTTGTTATAACTATCTGACATGACCGACTTTGCTGCCATAGATTTCGAAACCGCCAACGGGCATCGCAGCAGCGTGTGCAGCGTGGGTGTGGTGGTTGTGCGCGGCGGTGTCATCACCGACACGTTCTACTCGCTCATTCATCCCGAACCCGACTTCTACGCCTGGTTCTGCCAGGAGGTGCACGGACTCTCGCACGAGGACACCGACAACGCGCCTGTGTTCCCCATCGTATGGCGGCAGATCGAGCCGCTGATTGAAGGGTTGCCCTTGGTGGCACACAACAGTCCCTTCGATGAGGGCTGCCTCAAGGCGGTGTTCCAAGTCTATCAGATGGACTATCCCGACTATGAATTCCACTGTACTTGCCGGGCTTCTCGCCGTCATTTCGGTCGCCGTCTGCCCAACCACCAGCTGCACACCGTTGCCGAGGCCTGCGGCTGCCCGATGACCAACCACCACCACGCCCTCGCCGACGCGGAGGCGTGCGCAAGGATTGCGATGCGACTGTTGTAGGAACGCCACAACAATGCAGGGAAAATGATACCCCTTCCTTTTTTTGTGTGAAAATCACTATCTTTGCAAACTAACCCATTTAAACAAAAAGAATATGAAAAACATTAACGATCAAATTGTTATCTATCAAACCGAAGATGGCAACACCGCAATTGATGTGCGGCTGGAAAACGAAACCGTATGGCTTTCACAAGCCCAAATGTCACAATTGTTCCAAAAAGACCGTACTGTCATAGCACGGCATATTGCAAATGTGTACAAAGAAGGTGAACTGGATGCCGAGACCACATGTGCAAAATTTGCACACATGGGTGTTGACGGTGACCAGACCTATTTTACTACGCTCTACAACCTCGATGTCATCATCTCAGTCGGTTACCGCGTGAAAAGCCGCAACGGCACGCTGTTTCGCATCTGGGCCAACCGCGTGCTGAAAGAGTACCTCGTCAAGGGGTTCGCCATTAAAAACAAACTTACGGAGCAGAAATACCGCGAGTTGAACCAGATGGTACAACTCTTGGGGCGTACCATCGAATCGCACCGTCCCCTCACGAGCAGTGACTATGACTCGCTGTTCCAAGTGGTGTCGGATTACGCCTACGCCCTGCAGGTGCTCGACCTCTACGACTACCAGAAACTCACTGTGGATTCCATCACTACAGAATCGCAGTTCCACGCCACCTATGAGAACGCCATGGAGACCATAGCCCAACTCAAGAAACGCTTTGGGGAGAGTGCCCTTTTCGGCAACGAGAAAGACGGTTCTTTCAAAAGTTCCATTGGGCAGATCTATCAGACTTTTGACGGACAAGAACTGTACCCATCTGTAGAAGAGAAAGCTGCCATGCTGCTCTATCTGGTTGTCAAAAACCATTCGTTCTCGGATGGCAACAAGCGCATCGCCGCTACCCTGTTCATCTGGTTTCTCTTCCGCAACAGCATACTATACGCCCCCGATGGCCGCAAACGCATTGCCGACAACACTCTCGCCGCTTTAACCTTAATGATAGCCGAAAGCAAACCCGAAGAGAAGGATGTGATGGTTAAAGTAGTGGTAAATCTGATTAACCGAAACAACTGATACTATGCTCACCTACATCTCCAACACCGACCATTACAACCTCGTCCTCTCCCGCGTGGCCTCCGTCAGGAAGTCGCTGTGGATTGGCACGGCGGACATCAAGGACCTCTATGTGAAAGTCGGGGACGGTACGCTGCCGTTCCTCGCAGTACTGGCACAGTTGGTGCGCAAGGGCGTGGAGGTGCGCCTCATCCACGCCAAGGAGCCGGGTCCGGCCTTTCGCGAGGACTTCGACAAGTACCCATCGTTAGCGAAAGGGTTGGAGCGAGTACTCTGTCCCCGGGTCCACTTCAAGATGCTCGTCTTCGACGGCAGTGCGGCCTATCTCGGCAGCGCCAACCTCACGGGCGCGGGTATCGGGATGAAAGGGGCCAACACCCGCAATTTCGAGGCGGGCATCCTCACCGACGAACCCGAACTGGTACGTCAGGCAATGCAACAATTCGACGAGGTGTGGATGGGCCTGCACTGCGAGAAATGCCTAAGACAGAAATATTGCGGGGATCCGGTGGTTTGACACCAATTCCCAATAATCACGGCTGCATCCGACACGAGTTCAGGGGAAAAATTGGCCATGAACCAGGAGTTAAGCTGACAGGACGGTCGTTTGGTTAGGATTCCGCCGTTCTCTATGTTCACGGCGGAATGGTGTGCACACCATTCCGCGAGACGCATTAGCGTTGAGCGGAAACTACTGTTTTACGGGGAATACTAAATCATGACAAAAAAATAGTTGCGCCCCCATTTCTGAAAGCGCAACCGATATCTATCAACTATTATATCTTCCTTACAAGAACAGGAAAATCTCCATCAGCACATACGCGCCGGCACCTGCCAGATAACCCAGCAACGCATAGGGGGAGATGTGCTTGAGATACCAGATAAAGTCGATTTTCTCCATACCCATAACGGCCACTCCAGCGGCAGAACCGATAATCAGCAAACTGCCGCCCGTTCCCGCACAGTAGGTCAGGAATATCCAGAACGGATCATCAATCGGGAATGTGTACATGCCCATGGCACCTGCCACCAACGGAACATTGTCCACGATGGAGGACAAACCACCAATTACCATGTCAATGATGTAATAGTTGCCGTTAAAGACATTGTCCAAACCGCCTGCCAGCATAGAAAGATGTCCGGCACTCTGCAGTCCGGCCACGGCTAACAAGATACCGAGGAAGAAGAGAATGCTCGGAAGGTCAATACGCGTGAGCACTTGCGTAATAGCCAGTTTGTCGTTGATATTCTCGTCTTTACGATTGAGAATTTCCGTTGTGATCCAAAGCACGGACAGGCCCAGCATGATGCCCATATAGGGTTTCAGGTGCGTAAGTGTCTTGAAAATCGGAACGAAAATCAGAGCGGCAATACCCAAGCAGAAAATAAGATTACGACGCCAGACAGGAATTTTGGCTTGCACTAAATCGTCGGATGTCTTCGGAACTTCCGGCAATTCGCCGCGCTCCATGAAGGAAATCACAATCAACGGGATAATCATGGAGATGAGACTCGGTACGATACATTGCACGATAACCGTGCCAGAGGAGATCTTGCCAGCGATCCACAACATAATCGTGGTGACATCGCCAATGGGCGACCAGGCACCACCCGCGTTGGCGGCCAAGATCACCATACCACCAAAGAACCAGCGGTCGTGCTTGTCGGCCAGCAACTTGCGCAAGAGCGCCACCATCACAATGGCTGTCGTCAGGTTGTCCAACACTGCCGAGAGGAAAAATGTGACGAATGACAGAATCCACAACAGTTTCACTTTGCTGCGGGTCGTGATCCGATCCGTGATGATGTTGAAACCGCCGTGAGAGTCAATCAATTCCACTACGGTCATGGCGCCCATCAGGTAAAAGAGAATCTCCGAGATGTCGCCCAAGTGTTCAATCAACTCGCTTTTGGTGATGTAATCCACAAACGAAGCGCCCGGATGCGACTCCACAAAGGCCTGGAATCCTGCCCCGAAACCCGTCGCCTCATAAATGGCGGGACCAGTCAGAATGTAGCAAAGCCAGATCAAGACGCCCAACAGAAGAGCGGTCGCCGTCTTGTTGATTTTCAAAGGATGCTCCAAAGCAATACATGTATATCCTACAATAAAAAGGATAATCATGAGGTAAAAAGCTGTCATAAGCGTGTTTTTTGATTATAGTTAACCGATTAGAAAATACTCAACGAAATACCGACAGACATCGGACAGATCTTAGGGCCTTTGCCCACCGTGAACAATGGTGTGGGCTGGAAACTGTAATACGCATTGATGAATTTCCATCCTATGCGGGTATAGACATCCACATTGTACTTCATCTTGTTTTCAAAGCGCAAATTCTTATACATCGTCGTGTCGCTGGCGGTTTCAGGGACCTGGCCTTTATATTTCTGCGAGACCTCGCAAATCAAACCCACACGCGCGCCCACGGAGAACTTGAACCCATTCGGATTGCGATAACGGAATTCCAACGGAATGTTCACATTCAAATAATTCATCTTGAGGAGTTTATACTCCACATTATCCGCCAGCACATAATACCGCATCAAATCGGTGTTTTCATCGTAACGAAGCAGGGAATTGCTGAACTGGGTGTAATATGAGACACCAACACCCAAACCGAAAGCCAAAGGCTTTTCTTTGATTTTGAAGTCCCAAATCGCAGAAATGGTGAAGCCCGGATCAAACTTCAAATGGGTGACCTCCTTTGGCATATTCATCCAAAACGAGTGGTATATATCCATAATCAGGCGGTCGCGGAACACCACCGGCTTGCTTTCTTTTTCCTTTTTTTCGTTGCCTGTGTAAGGCGTAGTCTCCGTCTGCGCCATGAGTTGAAGCCCCATACAGCAGACCAGAAGCAGCGCAAAAAATCTTTTAACCATATCTAATCAATTAGCCTGCAAAGATAAAAAAAATGTGGAGGCATTCAAGCACCTCCACAAATTTTACATTTCCTCTCCGGAATATTCCTCATCATCCGAACTCCGCTGCTGCCTGCTCTTGTAATTATTCAGCTTGTATGTGACATTCAACGAGATGTTAAAGCCCTGATTCTCACGCACACTGTAGGAGTAATAGGCGTTATCGGCGGTTGGCTCATAATACTCGTCATACACCGCACAATTCTGCCACGAGCGGATCTGCATCTGGCGCACTTTAGGTATAAAATAAAGCATGTTGCGCACATTAAGACTCACCACCAGCGTGTTGTCGAGGAATCCTTTCTTCACACCCAAATTCAAACGATAGTTGGCGGAGCGGCGGCCCTGCCCCACTCCGTTGAGCCACCAACCCATACTGCCGGCGGTAAGCGACGGTGAGCGGTAGCGGAAATTGAGCTGGATGTCAAAGTCCTTACCTACGGTAAATGTCTGATTCACCCCCACATTCCATGACCAGTCGCGTGAAAGGTTCTCATCCAAGAGGTTGTCGCTGTCAATAACATTGCGGTAGAAACTGCCGGTAATGTTGATTTTCCATACTTTCTTCACTTTCTGGCTGAAAAACAGTTCGATACCATAGTTCTGGCTCTTGTTGTAATTCATATAAGTTGTCATAGTATAGGGCAGATACTCGCCATCCACAAACATGGTGTCCAATTCGGTGTTACGGGTAATCAGATTGGTCCTCCGGCGGTAAAAGACAGTCGTGCTGAACGAAGTCTGGTTCTTGGTGAGCATGTAGCCCAACTCAAACGAATTGGCGAATTCGGGTTCCAGCGCAGGGTTTCCGCAGGTGAGGTTCTCCTTGTCCGAATAGTCGATGAACGGGTTCAACTGATGGAACCGAGGGCGCTGCACTCGGCGCGAGAAACTGAACTGCAGGGAGTGCTCCGGCGTGATGGCATACTTCAAATGCACCGTCGGGAAGAAGAAGTTGCGGGCAAAATGACCGTAATTCAGGTAACGGTACACCGTGTCAATGGACTTCAAATCGGATATCGTGTACGACACCTCACCCCTAAGGCCGACTTGCACCTGCAATTTCTGCCAAAATGTGTTGGAATAGATGAAATACAGCGCATTCAAGTATTCGGAAAAGTCAAAATCGTTGCGTTGTGACACATCCTCCGCTGTGTCCGTCTCCGTGATGCCGGAGTAGAAGCGGTAATTCTGCAGAATGCTGCGATAGGAGAACTTATAACCGGTTTCGATACGGCCACCATTGCCCACAGGGGTCACGAAGTCAACTTGCGCTGAGGCGTCGCGGTGCTGGTTTCGGGTGAAGGTGTTCTGGAAATAGTCGTCACGGCCCTCGTGGTGGTCCTGATTTTGCCAGTCAACCGCTAATCCGTTGCGTTGGGTGTAAAAAAGATCCGAAGTCAGTTCCATACCTGGTGTCTGAAATGTCTTTTTATAACTAATGGAAGCATCTACACTCTTGAATTTCCTACTATTGTTGCCCGTCTGGTCATAATCCATCAGCAAGGTGGTATCCGCTTGCGCGTAATGGATGGTGGACGAGTGCAGACGGCTATCGCGGTTCATGCCGCCGAAATGACCGTTCAAATTAAAGGTCAGGGTATTGTATTTGTTGATGAAATAGTCAAAGGAAAGTGCGGCATTGTGGAAACCGTCCTTGTTGCCGCCCTCATTGAATTGGGTGAGTTTGTTCATCTCCTCCCCAATCCAGGAGTCGCGCCACATGGAACCCCCATTGCGATGCGCAAACCGTCTGTAGCCATAGCTGACGAAAAGGTTTATCTTGCCATAATGATAGTTGAAATTCAGGTTCCCGTTGTAACCGTTCAAGAAGATATTGTGCTTGTTGTTCTGATAGATGCAGGCCGTGGATGCACCCAAAGTCACCATACCGTTAAAACCGGACTCGCGTTTCTTCTTGAGAATCACATTCAGGATGCCGGCCATGCCGTCGGGTTCCAGACGCGCCGAAGGGTTGGTGATCACTTCAATGCTCTCAATCATATCGGCGGGAATCTGGTCAAGGGTGAGGTTCGTGGAGCGGCCGTCCACCAAAATAGTCACATTCTCGCTGCCACGGAGACTCACATTGCCTTCCACATCCACCGAAACGGATGGGATCTCCTCCAAGACCTCCACGGCAGTCTGTCCGGTGGCATTGATACTCGACTCGATATTGAACACCGTCTTGTCCAGATTGGTCTGCAGCATGTCTTTCTGCGCCTTGATCACCACCTCGCCAATCTCCTTGTTCTTGTTGGTCATCTTGTACTTGGAAATCTTATACACCGCATTCTCCTTGCTGATAACAAACGGCGCAGAAACCGACTTCTGATAACCGATGAACTGGATCTCCACGAAATAGGTTCCAAACGGTATGCCATCCAGAGAGAATTTCCCTTCGTTGTCTGTCACGCCATACTGCACGGTGGTGGAATCGGACACTTTCTTCACATTGACGGAGGCGTACTGCAACGGGGTGTTGTTCTCATCCACGATGCTGCCCGTCACCATGCCACTGGTGCGATTCGCCTGCTGCGCCTGCTGGATTTCCGGTTGGGCCAAGGCGGTCATGGTGCCCAAAAAAAGAATCCAAATAACTGAAATACAATATTTTGTATGTTTCATATACATCTATAAAAAAAAAAAAAAAACAGCATAGATTCACTTCATATTGAGAGTTTGATCTATGCTGCTTACTATATAATATTATGTAAGAACCTTATTTCTGATAGAATTTGCAGCGGTTATCCAGGATTTTCGTGTTCTCCACGAAATAGTTGATCAGGGTAGCTTCGCCACGTTCACGGCCGAGTACCATACTCTGAAGGGCGCTTTTCTCTGCCATCAGATCCTTGGTGGCCTCATTCTTATTCTTGGCTTTCACATCCACCACATATACCATATTCTTACCAGCGACTGCGGTAGGTTTGTTCTGCGGTGCGTTGAAGATACCGGCAATAGCGCGGTTCTCGATGCCACGGTTCTGATAAGCATCACCCGTGAAGAAAACCACCACGCTGTCGGTCACTTGAGTACCGTACTGTTGGGCGAGGGTCTGCATATCGGAAGAAGCGAGGGCTTTGCGCACTTGCTCAGCCACCATATCCACTTTCTTTTCACCAGTCAGCATAGCTTCAATATCGCCTTTCACATCTTTGTATTTCTGAACACCCTCGTTGCGGATATTTCTCACGGAAGCCACAGCGTAGAACATTCTGTCCACATTGATCACATCGGAAATGTCATTCTTCTCCACATCATCGGAGAATGCCCAGCTGACGATGTCGCGGCAGTTCGGCAACTGACCGATATTGGCAGCCATGGAAAGCACATTGGTGCCCTTCACGGTCTGGATACCCTTCTTGGCAGCGGTGCTCATCAATTCATCGGCATTGTTGATGGAAGCGGCAAACTGGTTGGCTTGTGATTTAATGGCATTGACCGTTGCTTCGGAAGCGGCGATGTCGTAATCATACAATACAAATTGTCTCTTGTCGATCGGGGCGGTGCGCTCCAGCACTTGGAACACGATATAACCATTGGGGGCTTTATACACATACACGCCACCATTGGGGGTAGCCAGCAAACTGTTATACAGTTCTTGGATGGTACCTCTCTCGGGCAACCAGAAAGTAGAGTCGGTCTGCTGACGGCCGTTCAGATAGTTGGCTTGGAGTTGGAAGATGGAGGCTTGGTTGCCAGCAATAACAGTCTTCAAACTGTCGGCCAAAGCTTTGGCTTGGGATTTGGAGTATTTGGCGGTGGTGTTGTCTGCGGTCTTGAACGGGAGTTCAATAGTAGCCACATTGATGGAGTCAGGACGGGCAGCGCCACCATAAACCTTACCGAAGTACCATTTCTGGTTCTCATAATTATAAGGTTCAATGAAGGAGCCGACAGATGCCTTGAAGATCAGACTGTCGAGAACATCAAGGTTGATATCATCAGACTTGTAATAGGTGCTGTCCACGGAACCATTACCCATTTCTGCGCTGTAAGCTTCCAAGGAAGTAGCGGCCATGAATTTCTGGAAATCGGCGCGAACGCTATCCTCAATGGCTTTCAGGTCGTTGGGGGTAGGATTGATGGGGAACACAGCCACATCGATATCGCGGTTTTTCTCATGAATATTAAAGAGGTCATTTTTGTGCTTGTTGTAGAAATCCTTCATCTCTTTCTCATCCACGGAAGCAGTGATGCTGCTGAAAGAGGGTGCCTGGGGATTAACTGGCATAAGGGAAAGCATTGCCATTTGGTTGTCTTTGGACAACTGTTTTGCCATCGGGTCGGAGAAATAGATGGCATTCTGCGCGAGGGCGGAATAGTGGGATTCTTTCTCGTAGGAAAGGGCGAAACGCACGATGGCCTGATAAGCGTTGTACAGATCCTTCACCTGGTCATTGTTGGCATACTCATCCATGTGGGAAAGGATAGACATTGCGTTTTCCGGACCGTAATATTTGGCAAGGGCGTTGGCAAATTGGGCAAGGAACTGGTTGGGGCGGTTGGTGCTCAAACTAGCCAGCATGTCAGCCTTGAAGTCCTCGATCATCTGGTCGGTGTATTCCAAACCGAGCGCTTTGAGTTGTTTGTCCACAACAGCATTCTGAAGCATATTTCTCCAGGTCATGTCATGAATCTGGTAAGTCTCATTCTCGTCGAAGGAAGATTTTTCCTGCAAAAGACGCATGAGGGCGGTGTTTTGTTCATACTGTTCACTGTACACTCTGTCCATCTTCTTGCCATCGATCTTGGTCATGATGTTCTTGTTAGAGAATGTACGGGAGACCTGTGAAAGGTCGCCTAAAATAAACGCGAGTAATGCGAAGCCGATGATGAGCATCAGAGCCACGCCGTGTTTACGAATTGAGCTAATTGCTGCCATGTCAAATCTTTATTTAGTTATACATTAATTATTTTCAAAAAAAGCGTGCAAAAATAGTGTTTTTTTCAATAACTTTGTTCTTTTATACATTAATTTTTATGCCTCATTATGAGCCACTTCCGCAACCGCTATTATTTTTTCAAGAAAAGTAGGATAAGATTGTGGGAGTTTGAAGAATATTTTGTACTTTTGCCGCCGCAAAAAAAGCACATTTTTTATTCACTAAATCAAAAAGTTAAATTATGAAATCAGTATCTATTAGCGGTTCTCCCCGTGAGAACGTAGGGAAAAAAGATGCTAAAGCCCAACGTAACCAAGGCATGATTCCTTGTGTTCTTTACGGTGGCAAAGAGCAGAAAATGTTTGTAGTGGAAGAAGGTCAGTTCAGACAGCTTCTTTACACTCCTGAAGTTAAATACGCTGAAGTCACTTTGGACGGCAAAACAGTCAACGCCATCGTTCAAGAGACCCAGTTCCACCCCATCACCGACAAGCTCCTGCATGTCGATTTCCTCGAAGTGGTGGACAACAAGCCCATCACCATTGAAATCCCGTTCAAGATCACGGGTACTTCCCCTGGCGTCTTGAAGGGCGGTTCCTTGCACAAGAGAGTCAGAAAGTTGAAAGTCCGCGGTCTTTTGGAGAACATTCCTGAGGACATCACCGCTGACATTTCCGGTTTGGACATCGAGGATGTGATCCGCATCAGCGACATCAACATCGACAACCTCGACATCATCGACAACCCCAACAAGGTTATCGTTTCCGTCAACCAGACCCGTAACGTGGTGGCCACGGAAGAGGGTGCTGAAGAAGGTGCTGCCGAAGGCGCTGAAGCTCCTGCTGAAGCATAATTTCAAAATCCTGAATAATCTGAAAAGCCCAGCCGCACGCTGGGCTTTTTTTTATATATTTGCCGCCTAAAAAACCTATAGAGAATATGACGCACAAAGTACTGGTAGCCACGGGCGGCGGCGACTGTCCCGGGCTCAACGCGGTGATCCGCGGCATTGTAAAACGCGCTAATTTTGAAAAAGATGAGTGGAAGATATACGGCTGCATCGAATCCTTCAACGGAATCCTGAAGGACAAGATCGAGATTGTGGAACTCACCGAAGAGATGGTCTGCGGCCTGCATGTGAAGGGCGGCACCATTATCAAGACCACCAACCGTGGCGGCCCATTCCACTTCCCCGTGAAGCAACCCGACGGCAGCTGGGTGATGGAAGACCGTTCCCAGCTGATGAAGAAACGGCTGGAGGAGTTGGGCATCGAAGCCGTCATCAACATCGGCGGCGACGGTTCACAAGGCATCTCCCTGGAACTGATGAACATCGGCATCCCTGTGGTGGGGGTGCCCAAAACCATCGACAACGACCTGTCGAGCACCGACTTCACCTTCGGTTTCCAGACGGCCGTGCAGATCGCCACGGAGGCCTTTGACAAGCTGGTAACCACAGCGGAGAGCCACAACCGCGTGTTCATCATGGAGGTGATGGGCCGCGACGCGGGCTGGATTGCGCTGCACACGGCATTGGCCGGCGGCGCGGAGGTGTGCATCATCCCGGAAATCCCCTATGACCCCGCCAACATCGTCAAGAAGATTGAGACGCGCTACAAGAACGGCATGGGATTCTGCAACATCGTGATTGCCGAAGGCGCGAAGAAAGCCGACGGACTGGTCACTGGCAGTGCTCCGGAGGCAGTCGGCGACCGCCACATCAAGCTGGGCGGCGTGGGCGATGTGCTCCGGCGCGAACTCATTGAACTCGGCATCGAGCACGATGTGCGCGTGACCGTGCTCGGACACCTGCAGCGCGGCGGCACACCCGTGGCCTACGACCGCATCCTCGCCACCGAGTTCGGCGTCAAGGCCTTCGAACTTGTGAAAGAGAAAAAATACGGCAACCTCGTGGTCTATCGCCACCCCGACATCTCCTATGTCCCCCTCGAAGAAGCCCTCAAGAAACCGCACCTCGTGCAACCCGACAAAGACTTCCTCGTGCACGCCGCCAAGAGCATCGGGATTTGCTTCGGAGATGAGTGAGAGATGTGTGAGACGTGAGACGTGAGATGTGAGATGTGAGATGTGAGATGTGAGACGTGAGACGTGAGATTTGCGAAAGTATCTACCTACTTTATCTTTAACCCCATTCACCCTTTAGCCCATTATGAAAAAGAAACTCGTCGTTTTATCCGGTGCCGGCATCAGTGCTGAGAGCGGCATCAAGACTTTCCGGGACAGTGACGGTCTCTGGGAGAATTACAATGTGGAGGAAGTGGCCACCCTGGACGGCTGGTACCGCGACCCCGACCTGGTGACGGACTTCTACAACGCCCGCCGCGCCGAACTGGCCAAGACCGGCCCCAACGACGCGCACAAGTTAGTGGCCGCACTGGAAGAGTATTACGACGTGACTGTCGTGACGCAAAACATTGACGATCTGCACGAAAGAGGCGGTTCCACCAAAATCATCCACTTGCACGGCGAGGCCACCAAGGCCTGCAGTGAGAATGGCAAGCGCTTTGTTCAGGACATCGGCTACCGGCCCATCGCCCACGACGAGAAAGCTCCCGACGGCGCACGCCTGCGCCCCTTCATCGTGTGGTTCGGCGAAGCCGTGCCCTTGTTGGAAGACGCCGCCCGCGAGGTGGAACAGGCCGACATCCTCATCATCGTCGGCACCTCGCTGAATGTGTATCCGGCGGCCGGACTGCTCTACTATGCCCCCAGCCAGGCACAAATCTATGTCATCGACCCTAAAGATGTGCAACCCATTTCCCGAAAAGTGACCTTCATCAAAGAAAAGGCCACCGTGGGCATGAAACAACTTTTCGATATTTTAACCAAATAACTCACAATCAAGAATATGAGTCGTAAAAGAATCCTTTTTGCAACCATTCTCGGCATATTGGTCCTCACCGGAGTCTCCTGCCGCTACCCGCAACCCGTATTCAGCTTGCACAAACCCGAATACCGCATAGTTGGCTCCTGGCAGATCTCGCACACCTACCTGAACGGCGCCGAAATCGACAGCACCAACAGCCAGCTAATCAGTGAGACCGGCTACCGCGCCAACGCGCCGGGTTCCTTTTACTACATCTACGCCGACTATGTGTTGCAAGTGATGACCATCTACAATGGGGAAATACGCTACTCCTCAGCGGGGAACTGGTATTTCCAAAACGACTACAAAGACCTTGTCTTGCAGTTCAACATCCTGGGCAAGCGGTACAACTACATCGCCGCCGTACAGAAACTTTCACGCCGGGAGTTGATCTACGAATATGACGACGAGGCGGGTAACCATTGGAAAATCATGATGAATTCGCGTTCCAATTAATGCAATAGCGCAAAGTCAAAAGGCCATTTTTTGTATTTTTGCGCCCTTATTTTTGTATCACTTTGAACAAATAAAAAAGAAAATGTCAGAACATGTAAAATGCCTTATAATTGGCTCAGGCCCTGCTGGTTACACGGCAGGCATATATTTGTCGCGCGCGGAACTCAAGCCCCTTTTGATTGAGGGCATGCAGCCCGGCGGACAGCTCACCATCACCAACGAGGTGGAAAACTTCCCCGGCTATCCGGAGGGGTCGTCCGGCCCCGTCATCATGGACGATATCCGGCAGCAGGCCTTGCGCGTGGGCACGGAGATGCGCACGGGCATGGTCACCAGCGTGGACTTCTCCCAGCGCCCGTTCCGCTGCATCGTGGACAACCAGGACGAGATTATGGCCGATGCGGTCATCGTGGCCACCGGAGCCAACGCCCGCTGGCTCGGACTGCCGAGCGAACAGAAGTTCCGCGGCTTTGGCGTGTCCACCTGCGCCACCTGCGACGGCAATTTCTTCCGCAACAAGACCACTGTGGTCATTGGCGGCGGCGACACCGCGCTGGAAGACGCACTCTATCTGTCAAAACTCTGCACCAAGGTCTATATCGTGCACCGGAGAGACCAGTTCCGAGGCACCAAAGCACTTCAGAACCAAGTGCTTAACACACCCAACATTGAAGTTGTGTGGAACACCGTGCCCGTGGACATCGTGGGCGAGCAACAGGGATTCATCAAGAAGGTGACCGGCTTGCAGGTGAAGAATGTGCAGACCGGCGAAGAACAAACCCTGGAAGTGAACGGTGTATTCGAGGCCATCGGCGTGACCCCCGTATCCGACCTATTCAAAGGGCAACTCGACATGAACGAGCAGGGGTACATCCTCACACAGCCGGGCACATGCCACACCAATGTGGAAGGTGTGTTCGCCGCTGGCGATGTGCAAGACCCCAACTACCGCCAAGCCATCGTGGCCGCCGGTTCCGGCGCCATCGCAGGCATTGAGGCCTCGAGATTTTTGATGGAAAACTAAATCATCCTTTCACCCATTTCACCTCATTTACCAACTTCACCAATTTTCATGAAAGAAGAAAAAGAACAACAAGATATCCTGAAAGACATCACCAACGACGAATATAAATACGGTTTCGTGTCTGATATTGATGTGGAAGAGTTTCCCAAAGGCATCAATGAGGACATCGTGCGCATGATTTCCGCACGCAAGAACGAACCCGAATGGCTACTGGAGTTCCGCCTTAAGGCATACCGTCATTGGACCACCTTGAAAGAGCCCGAATGGGGTCATTTAAATTTCAAAAGACCTGATTATCAAGACATAACATATCTCGCCATACCCAAAAAGAAAAAACAGCTTGCCAGCATGGACGAGGTGGATCCCGAACTGGTGGACACCTTCAACAAACTGGGCATCTCGCTGGAAGAGCAGAAAGTGCTGGCCGGCGTGGCCGTAGATGCCGTCATGGACTCCGTTTCCGTGAAGACCACCTTTTCGGAAACGCTGAAAAAGGAGGGCATCATCTTCTGTTCCTTCGGCGAGGCCATCCAGCAATACCCCGACCTGGTGCGCCAGTACATCGGCTCCGTGGTGCCCTACACCGACAACTTCTACGCCGCCCTGAACTCCGCCGTGTTCAGCGAGGGTTCCTTCTGCTACATTCCCAAGGGTGTGCGCTGCCCCATCGAGCTTTCGACCTACTTCCGCATCAACGCGGCCAAGACGGGACAGTTTGAGCGCACGCTCCTCATCGCCGACGAAGGCGCGTATGTGAGCTACATGGAAGGTTGCACCGCCCCGCAGCGCGACGAGAACCAGTTGCATGCCGCTGTGGTGGAACTGATCGCGATGAAAGACGCGGAAATCAAATACTCGACCGTGCAGAACTGGTACCCCGGCGACAAGGACGGCAACGGCGGCATCTACAACCTCGTCACCAAGCGCGGACTCTGCAAGGGCGCCAACTCCAAGATTTCCTGGACACAAGTGGAAACCGGCTCGGCCATCACCTGGAAATATCCGGGTTGCGTGCTCAAGGGCGACAATTCGGTGGGCGAGTTCTATTCCGTGGCCGTCACCAACAACTACCAGCAGGCCGACACGGGCACCAAGATGATCCATCTGGGGCGCAACACCCGCAGTCTGATTGTCTCCAAGGGCATCTCAGCCGGTCACAGCCAGAACAGTTACCGCGGACTGGTGAAGGTGAACAAGAACGCCGAGAACGCGCACAACTTCTCGCAATGCGACTCCCTGCTGATGGGTGACAAGTGCGGCGCGCACACCTGGCCCGACATCCAGTGCGCCAACTCATCGTCCATTCTGGAGCACGAGGCCACCACCTCCAAGATCTCCGACGACCAGCTCTTCTACTGCCAGCAGCGCGGCATCGACAAGGAAAGCGCCATCAGCTTGATTGTGAACGGCTACGCCAAGGATGTGCTCAGCAAACTGCCCATGGAGTTCGCCGTGGAAGCCCAGAAACTGCTCAGTATCAGTCTGGCGGGAAGCGTTGGATAGAAGGAAATAGGTAAAGTTGGTACATGAGGTACATGAGGTAAAGTTGGGTATTTTGAACTTTAAACTTTAAACATTGAACTTGAGCTTTTGGCATACCGGCACTGTCATTCATGGCTATGGGAACGGGCAAAAATTCGGTTTCCCCACCGCCAACCTGTTGCCCGACTCACCGGTCGGACTTGAGAAAGGCGTGTATGCGGTGCGTGTTCGGGTTGACGGTAAATGCCACAAAGGGATGCTCTATGTGGGCACGCGCCCGACACTCAAGTTGGACACGCTCACCTTTGAGATTCACATCTTTAATTTCAGGAGAAAGATTTACCATGAGCGCATCGCATTCTCCGTTGTCGCCAAGATCCGGGATGAGAAACGGTTTCAAAGCACCGAGGAGCTCGTGCGCGCGATAGAGGCGGACAGCGTCGCCATTCAAGGGTTGTTGCGTGCACCGGAGCACGCACTTGCCAAAACATCTCATCTCCAGTCTATTATGACCATTATCGGGCAAGCGAAAGCCAGAATGGGCGCCCAACACATCGACCAATGGCAGGATGGCTATCCGAACGAGGAATCCATCATCACGGACATAAACAAGAAACAAGGGCATGTCTTCGTAAAAGACCACCAGGTGGTAGCTTACGCTGCAATCGTTCACGGCAAAGATCCGTACTACGAAAACATTGACGGACAATGGCTTACCAACGACAATTACATCACCGTCCACCGCATAGCCATACATAACGACTTCCTGCATCGCGGATATGCGGACCACATCATACGCTACGCGGAAAAGTATGCCAAAAAGCAGGGCATCCCTTCGTTCCGCATCGACACACACCACGACAACCTCTTCATGCGGAATCTCATCCGCAACAACGGATTCACCTATTGCGGCATCGTGCAAGTGCGAGACGGGGAGCGGTTGGCGTATGAAAAACCACTGTTATAGACACAAGCACCCGAATCAGGACCATGCTAAAAATCATAGCCACACTCGTTTTCATAACCTTTTGCACCATAACCATGGCGCAGAAAACACCTCTGGCATATTATGACAGTTTGGATAATGGCAAAACATACACCTCGCTTCAAGAAGCGTTGAAAGAGCCTCAAAATGTTTATCGGCTGAAACTCACCAAACTGGACAACCGCGATTCATTGCCCGAAGAATTGTTTTCGCTCACCGAACTCAGGGAACTTACTGTGAAAGGATGCAAATTATGTGTACTAAACCAGAATATAGACAAATTGGTCAAACTCGAATCGCTGAATCTAGACAAAAACAAACTAGTAAGATTGCCTGAAACCATTGGCAATTTACAAAAACTGAAATTCTTGTGTGTCAGCCGGAACCTTATGGAAACATTCCCGGAATCCATCTCGAAGATGACCGGACTCACCTATATTGACGCATGGGACAATCCCCTTTATATTTTACCCGAAAGCATAAAATCACTACAAAAAACGCTCAAAACATTAGATTTAAGGCAAATTCCGCTCACAAAATCGGAATTTAAAGCCATGCAAGAGCTGCTTCCCTTCACAGACATCTTATTTACCGATATCTGCGAATGCGAAAACCGAAGGGACCACAACTAATCTGAATTGTTGATAACTTTTTCATCCAAATCACTCGGATTATAATTTTTAATACAATCCAAGTAAGTTATTTTTATATATTTGCAGCGTTTTAATTTAATCGCTATTAAAGATGAAGACCAAGTACATCGACCTGATCCAGCAAACCTACGAATTTCCGCAGGAAGAGTTTAATGTGGAAGACAACGAACTGTTATTCAATGATGTGCCCCTCATGGACATCATCAAACAGTACGGAACACCGTTGAAAATCACCTATCTACCCAAGATTTCCGAGAACATTCAGAAAGCCAAAAGGTGGTTCAATGTGGCTATCGCCAAGTCCGATTACAAGAGTTCGTACCACTATTGCTATTGCACCAAAAGCAATCACTTTGAATTTGTCTTATCCGAAGTGCTGAAAAACGATGTGCACTTGGAGACATCATCGGCATTTGATCTGAATCTGATTGAAACGCTTTACGAGAGCGGCCAATTCCAGAAAGACAACTATATTATATGTAATGGTTTCAAGAAACAGCCCTACATTGACAATATTTCCATGATGTTGGAGAAGGGATTTGTGAACACCATGCCCGTACTGGACAGCAAGAAAGAATTTGATCTGCTTGACAAAAACATCCAGACCAAATGCAAAGTCGGCATCCGCATCGCTTCGGAGGAGGAACCGCGCTTCGAATTCTACACCTCCCGATTGGGTATCCGTTACAATGACATCATTCCATTCTATCGGGACAAGATCAAGAACAACCCGAAATTCGAATTGAAGATGCTGCATTTCTTCATCAACACAGGCATCCAGGACACCGCATATTACTGGAACGAGTTGACCAAGTGCGTGAACATCTATTGTGAGCTCAAAAAGATAGCACCCGAGTTGGACTCCCTGAACATTGGCGGCGGGTTCCCCATCAAGAACTCGCTCTCGTTCGATTACGATTACGAATACATGGCGGAAGAGATCGTGTCACAAATCAAAACCATCTGCAACCGAGAAGGTGTGGAGGAGCCTGACATTTTCACCGAGTTCGGATCCTACACCGTGGGCGAAGCCAGCGCGGTGCTTTTCTCTGTGCTGCAGCAGAAGCGCCAAAACGACCGCGAGTTGTGGAACATGATCGACAGTTCCTTCATGACTACCCTACCCGACACTTGGGCTATCAACCAGCAGTTCATCATCCTGGCCATCAACAACTGGGACAAGGCCTACGAGCGTGTGTTCCTGGGCGGGCTCACCTGCGACAGCCACGACTACTACAATTCCGAATCGCACCTCAACGCCGTGTTCCTCCCACAAATCAACTCCGAGAACTACCCTCAAAGCGACAGTCCGGAAGACATCCAGTACATCGGACTCTTCAACACGGGGGCCTACCAAGACGCGCTTGGCGGATACGGCGGCATACAGCATTGCATGACTCCCGCTCCGAAACACATCATCATTTACCGCGACGAAGAGGACGAAATCTGCACCAAACTGTTCGCTAAAGAGCAGAGTTACAAGTCGATGCTGAAAATTTTGGGTTATTAGTCCGCACATCGAAAAATTTCCTATTTTTGCAGCGGGTAAGTCTTGTACGATCTGCTCCCTTCTAACTCCCCCAGGGTAGGAATACAGCAAGGGTACGTCGGTTGTAGCGATGCGATACAAGTAGCTTACCCTTCTTTTTTTTGGGTGAATGGTGAATGGTGAATGGTGAATGGTAAACGGTAAACGGTGAACCTTGAACCTTGAACCTTGTACCCTGTACCTTTTGAATCACGATAATCATCGACTATGTTGTTGAAAATATATCCGGAAAATCCGAGCCAGAGGGCGATTGACCAGGTGGTGAAATGCCTCCAGGACGGGGGTATCATCATCTACCCCACCGATACTATATATGGTATCGGATGCGACATCTTCAAACCCAAAAGCGTGGAACGGATCACGGAAATATTGGGTGACAAGAAGAAGAAAAACGCCATGACCTTCATCTGCTCCGACCTGAGCAACCTCTCTGACTACACGAAGCCCATCCCCAACAACATCTTCAAAGCGATGAAAAAAGGGCTGCCCGGCCCGTTCACTTTCATCCTGGAGGCCAATAACAATGTGCCCAAACTGCTGCAGAGCAACAAGAAGACCGTCGGCATCCGCGTGCCCGACAACAACATCATCCGCGAGATTGTGCGCCAATTGGGGCACCCTATCCTCTCCACATCTGTGAAAGACGACGATGAAGTTATTGAGTACACCACCGATCCCGAACTTATCCACGAGAAGTACGACCGTATGGTGGACATCGTCATTGACGGCGGCTACGGCGACAACACGCCCTCCACGGTGGTGGATTGCACCAGCGGCGACATCGAGATCGTGCGTGAAGGCAAGGGCGACATCTCCATCCTGCAATAAAAAAGCGGTCCGCGAAGCCTTCACGAACCGCTGAAATCGTCAATTTTCCACAGCTAAGCTAATTTCCTTGGGTTTTATGAGCCCATAGTATTCTCTCCCCAATGCACCAATAAGGCACCATTGTTCCCATACGACCACATGGCTTCATGCTCGTAATACTGCAAAATGGCATAGTGTGTGGATATTTCCTGACCAGCCTTCACCGTAAACTTCACATTCACGTTTTCAGTTTTATACTCTGGTGAACCAATGGGTTCTCCATTGTACACGACAATATTCATATTTCCCTCATTCCAAATGTCCTGGCCGTCGCAAAATAACGGATCTTCAATGTTGAAATACAGTGCAACCACATTGGATACATTATCATTAACGGGATAAGCATATCTGGCAAATTCAAAGCAGCCGTGTCCACTGATGTAGTAGCCGCCTTCGCGCAAGTCTTGAATGACCGATTGGTCGGGAGTACTCAATATCACTGACAGATGAGCAACTGGCCCACCAAGGACAACATTCTCAGAATCATTGATTTTCACCGTCCATTGACCTTGCAAGGGGCAAGAAATGGTGGCCTTCATGGGAGTGGATGGAAAATCATACATTGCATTGTATGCATTGTATCCAGGGCTCGCAACCGGCATATAATTCGACACCCGTTCTTTTTCCGTCACCGTCCATGCGGCACCGGGCTCCGAGAGGAGTTTGTTCTGAGTCTCAATAGTATATATTTCCTTGTATTGATGGAGAATAGACCACGAGCCGTTGCCGTTGTCGCGGAGGACATAGTCCTTGAAATAGAGGTGAGCCACAGAATCGCGCGCACTTTCGGGTGCGGAGAGCCAGGCGTTGAGGTTAAACGCCACATTGGCAAAGCGCATCTGGGTATTGCTATAACCGTATCTCCAATACATGAACATCTGGTAGGCTTTCTGGGTGCCGGACTGGTCCAAACGGTCGGACTCTTCCACCACACAGCTATTGAACGACATCGCTGCCAGCAGACAAGTTGCTATAATAAAGGTTATTCTTTTCATATTCTTGAAATTCTAATCGTTAATCATTCTTTTTTGCATTGAAACGGTATCCGATACCTGCCGTAATGAAGCCCTTGTAGCCCCACCCGACTTCCGTATAGCCGAAGAACTTGCGTCCTGCCGACACGCCAAATGCTGTCACCTGCAACGTGGGATGGAAATAGACGTCCGTTACCCCGTTCTCTTTCTCAAAGTTGAGCAGGAAGCCTGTGGAAATGCCGGAATAGAGCGTTACATATTTTTTATTGAGATAGGAGAAGCGCACAGTGGGCAAAAAGGCAATCTGCGTTTCGGTGTGGTTATACAGGAAACTGTCATCACGGGCGTCGAACACCTTGCCGAAAACGCCCATATAGGACACAGAACCACCTAGCCACAGGAAATTGCGCAGTCGGTACATGTATCCCACAGAAATCGGACATGTGGCAATGTAGTTGGAATGATACGTGCCGGGATCAAACCAGTCTCCGAGATTATTGCCCTGATAACGATCCGTGTGGCACCATATCAGCTTGTCCCAAATGCTTCCCCGTTGGATGTTGGCAAATGCCGGATCGCCGATGCCAATACTGAACTCATTGCGCGGGAACACCTGGCGCCAGTCCTGTTCCTCCTCTTGGGCGAAAGTAAAGGAAACCATACAAAAGAGCAGAACGCTCAATAAACCAATTTTTCTCATAAGACGAAAAGTTACAATCATAAAAATATAACGAACGATTTCTTGAAAAATTGTATTTCAAGTCAGATTCGGAAGAAAAAAATCAGAAAGCCACGCCGATGCGGAAACCGGCGGTGAAAGCCAATGGGGTGCTTTGGGGCATGTGCATGAATCCGTGGTAGTAATTGTATTGGTTTCCCGTACCAAAACCGAGGCCCATGCCCGCATACGCGTCAAACAGGAACCACCGGAGCACCAGCTGGTACCCGCATTCGCCCAACAAGGCATACTGGCGCGTTCGGAGCATTTCACTCTTATCATCCAACCATGCCACTTTGTCTTTATATTTGAAGATAGCAGCGATTAATTCCGGTTTCAGATAAAAACCGCCGAGCCAGCTTGGTGAATTCTTCTGCGGAATGACTCTCCATTTGAATGCCGCTTTCACCAACACGCCTTGGGATTTCAGATGATGGACCCAGTCCCATCCCCAACCGATAGCGCCTACTGTCAGTTCTGCGGAATGGGTCGGCGTGAAAGCCCTCTCGTAGGTGATTCGTGTGGAGCCGCTTCCCAAAGACAGCAAGGTGATTTTGATATCATTTTTCGTGCACTTGCGCACAGTATCCTGCGCACCCGCGCCACCCACAATCAAAAGCAGCGCAACCAGAACGAAAAATGCCTTTAGTATCTTCATATTCGGGTTCAACATTATAGCAACCTGTATTAAGGTTATTTTTGGGGTGCAAAGGTAAAAAAAAGTCCTATAGATTCAACTCTTTTTACTATCTTTGCAGCCGTTTTATCCGAATATCTAACTTAAAAAAATAACATTATTATGAAAGAAACCGTTTACAGAGCGACACACGAGAAACTCGGTGCCAAAATGGAAGAGTTTGCCGGCTTTTACATGCCGATCCAGTACGACAGCATCACCAACGAGCACTTGCAGGTGCGCAACAAAGTGGGTGTTTTTGATGTCTCCCACATGGGTGAGTTCACAGTGAAGGGACCGAAGGCGCTGGCATTGCTGCAACACATCACCACCAACGATGTGGCTGCCCTTTATCCTGGCAAGGTGCAATACAGCTGCTTCCCCAACGGCAAGGGCGGTATCGTGGATGACCTTCTGGTTTACAATCTGCACGACGAGGACTATCTGTTAGTGGTGAATGCCGCCAACATCGACAAGGACTGGGCATGGGTTGTGGAGCAGAACAAGAATTTCGGTGCTGAGATTGAGAACATCTCCGACAACATCTCCCAATTGGCCGTTCAGGGTCCTTTGGCGCTCAAGGCCATGCAGAAACTGACCGATGCCAATGTGATTGACATGGAGTATTACACCAACAAGATCATCAAGTTTGCCGGTTTCGACAACATCCTCTTCTCCACCACGGGTTACACCGGATCTGGCGGTTGCGAGATCTATTTCCCGAACGAGGTTGCCATGCAGATTTGGGACGCTGTATTTGAGGCGGGCGCTGAATTCGACATCAAGCCGATCGGTCTGGGCGCGCGCGACACGCTGCGTCTGGAAATGGGCTTCTGCCTCTACGGCCACGAGATTGACGACACCATCTCCCCCATCGAGGCCGGTTTGGGCTGGATTACCAAGTTTGTGGACGGCAAGGACTTTATTGACCGCAAGTTCATGGAAGACCTGAAGGCCAACGGTGTAACGCGCAGAATTGCCGGTTTCGAGCTCATCGACCGCGGCATTCCGAGAAACGGTTATGAGGTATGCGACGCTGAGGGCAACCTCATCGGCGAAGTTCGTTCCGGCACCTTCGGACCGTCCGTCAACAAGGGCATCGGCACCGCGTTGATCAAGAAAGAGTTTGCCAAAGCGGGTACCGAAATCTTCATCAAGGTGCGCAACCGCCTGCTGAAGGCCGTCACCGTGAAGATGCCGTTCTACAAGGCGGAGTAACAATGTTTTTTTCGTAAAACACCAAAAGGGAGGGTGACTAAAAAGTAGTCATCCTCTTTTTTTCTGCAATTTAGGTTGCAATAATAATTAGTTAGTGTCATCTAACAATGGCAAATAAAAAAATGGCTATTTTTCTGAAATACAGATTAATAGCCA
>Ga0247611_10000376_pt1 | contig 92075 bp, 69 predicted proteins | sample 177DNAGHGhighgp2_FD_192422 | JGI IMG/M metagenome (GOLD analysis project Ga0247611, IMG submission 192422) | Sheep rumen microbial communities from Palmerston North, Manawatu-Wanganui, New Zealand - 1770 DNA GHGhigh gp2 | ecosystem: Host-associated > Mammals > Digestive system > Stomach > Rumen...
GGGAATTATAACCGCCCTTCGGGCGGGAAAACTTGAGCAAATCGAAGGCCATGAAGTTTACTTCAATGGCTGAGATGCCGCCAAGTTTCGGGAAATTAAAACAAATTTTGTATTAAAATTAGAACAATTAAAATTTTTATTTTATTTTTCAAATAATTTGTTTAAATTTCTCGGCCGGAGGCCGATATATGTAGCGACATTGCAATTATGACACACCCTCATTTTTTTTGTTAGTTATCCTCGGGACTCACACCAAGCCGTTAAGACAAAGTCACAAAGACAATAAAGTATTGATAGCCAATATATCATATCTGTAGAGACGCAAAATTTTGCGTCTCTATATAGCCATGTGATACACAACTAACTGTAAATCAATAAATAACAATGCAAAAGCAGCCCTTTTTATGTGAGTTTACGACCTATTCTAGGGGCAACTTGGCCAATAGGCGCTCGATGAGTCGCGGCAAAGCATAGTCAGTAACCTCCTGCTCGTTGACCCACTGGTAACCAGCGGGCAATTCAGGACAAGAGGCTGGCTCAGCAAGATAGAAATCGGCCATGATGATGCGGTGGGTGAGCACATGCTTAACGCCGCTAGCGAGCAGCGTGAGCGGGCAACCGAGGTCGGGCATCGGGCCATCCTCGACAAGCAACGGCTCCCACAGTCCTTGCCAGATGTCACCAGCCTGGCGGCGGCGCAGGGCAGTCATGCCCTCGTGGCGGATGTAAATATAGGTGAGGTGGCGCTGTTGTACTTTGAGCTTTTTCTCCTTGACAGGCAACTGATTGACGCGCCCTGTGCGCAGCGCCTCGCAGGTCTCGGCGACAGGGCAGTCGATGCAGCGTGGCGAGCGCGGTGTGCACCACGTGGCCCCAAAGTCCATCATGGCCTGGTTGAAGGCCGATGCCTGGTCAGTGGGCAACAACTCATTGGCGAGCGCCTCAAAGGCATGCTTTCCTCGAGTGGTGTTGATGGGAACATCGATGCCAAAGTGACGGGCAAGCACACGATAAACATTACCGTCAACAGCAGCGGCAGGCAATCCAAACGCGATCGACCCCACAGCGGCAGCTATGTAGTCCCCCACCCCTTTTAACGCCTTCAACCCCTCGATGGTTTTCGGGAAGCCGCCTTGCTCGACAATCTGTCGGGCAGCAGCATGCATGTTGCGGGCACGGCTGTAATAACCCAGTCCCTGCCACTGCCGCAACACCTCGTCCTCGCTGGCAGCGGCCAGTGCCTCGACCGTGGGAAAACGCTCCATGAAACGGTACCAATAGTCAGTGCCCTGGTCAATGCGCGTCTGCTGCAAGATGACCTCACTCACCCAGATGCCATAAGGGTCACCGATTCCACGCCACGGCAGTTCACGCCCATTGAGCGCAAACCACCTCAACACCGCTGTTGTGAACCCCTTGTCACCCATCATATCATTGTACTCAATAGGCAAAATGGCAATGCCAGATGCTCATATTGCCTTCTTCTTTTAGATTACCTGTTTAGCCTGCAAAATTAATCAATCCCCTCGACCGAGGCAACAATTCTCGGGCATTTTAATAACAGCCCCCGTTGCAACTGTGGCAACGAGAGCTGTTGTAACTCAGTTTGTCAAATCATGGTCATTTAACAAGAATCTTGCGGCCATTGCTGGTCACATAGATACCAGGGCTCAACTTGGTGGCATCTACACGACGCCCCGTCAGGTCATAATACTCGATGGGACGGTTGTCATCGGCAGTGATTGAGGTGACACCTGTGTCGTTGAGACCATACCAGCCGATCTCGGAGAAATTGGTCTCTCCACCACCCTCATAGACACTCTGCACGCCGATGCGCTGGATGTCCTCACCGATGAAGTAAACAACCACCAGTTGACCACCCATCAGGATGTTCATGTCGTCGTTGAAGTCATAGGGGATGACCGTCTGGTCGTCCTCAAAGCCATAGATGTCGGCCCAGAAGATGTAAGGCTCAGGACCATAGCCATAGTCGCAGAAGAGCTGATACCCCAATCGACTGGTCAACAACGGGCTGCCATCAACATCAACCACGGGAATGTCGAGCACGAGATAGCCCAAATCCTCATCGGGGAAATACTCAAAATATAGCACGGAGGGATCGGCGGGAACAGCAGGCTCATCGACCATGGGCGCGAGCACGACATTGGCCAGCAGGTCATACCATGCCACCTCAGTATCGTCGGCACAAATGCCATACCACTGCTGGGCCACCAGGGCGTCAGTCTCGGGGTCAGGAGTCAGGGTCAACGGTTGGGCCTCGAGGGTCTCGGGAGCACATCCCATGAGGTAAAGGGTATAAATGTCACCCATCCAAACGAATGGACCGAAGTACTGGCCGTTATCAAACACATAGCTGTCGCCCTCGCGATGACCTTTCACCCATGCCTTGGGCAGATAGGAGCACAAGCCCTGCACATAGATGTCGTCACCATCAAAGCCCACCATGGCGAGGCCCCTCAGGGGATCACCCTCAAACCATTCCTCAATGTCCTCGTAATAGCCCATATACACGCCCGTGATCATGTAAGGTTGCGTCTCCAGGCCCTCGGGCACCACGACAGTGTTGGCATCGGGCGTGATGTTCATCTCGCTGTCATACATGTAATACCAGCCCACATGGTCAGCATAGGCATTCTCGAAGATGTAGCACACCTGCTCCTGGTCGAGCACAAAGACATCGGCCCGCTCGTCAAAGTTGAACACGGCATCGATGGCCACATAATTGTCATCGGCCGGCGTGGCAGGATAGAAGTACAGGTCGTTGCCGTACAGGTTGCCAAAGTACTGCATGGGGAAGGTGACTTGAGTGAAGTCATCGTTGAGCGTGCCCTTGATCCAGGCCTCAGGCAGATAGACACTGAAGCCCTGCAGATAGACGTCATTGCCGTCAATACCAATAGTTAATGTGCGGTCTACCGCTTCCCAGCTCGAGCCATCAAAGATGTGGGCATTCAAGCGGTAGCCACGTGTCTCTAAGCCCTCGGGAGGAGTCACGACCGCGTCGGCGAGTTGAGGCACACCCGTCGTCATCGTCGGGGAGAACTCGGCGCGAGGAACGGTGATTGCATGACGAGCCTTGGCCTGGTCAGGCTTTGGCAATGTGAGGTGTTGAGCAGCCTGTGTGCTCACGGCCATCGACATGATGGCAACAAAAAACAGGAAAATAATTCTTTTCATAAATGTTTTGGTTATTAAATGTTTATATATGAATTAAGATTTTTGCAAAGTAAAATCAAATTATCGTAATTTCCAATAGTTAACCACATTTTTTTCTTTATCACACACCCTCTAAGGTTAAGTTTCAAAAAAGTCAAAGAAGAAATAGATGGCGGCACATTGAATGGGGACCCCGCTGGCGTGGCCGATGACGCTGTTGCTGGTGTTCCTGACCGTGCCGTCTTGATAGACCCTTCCCATGCAGGAGTTGTTGCGGTCGCGCACGGTCCCATCGCTCTCGATTTTGCCTAGATAGGAGTTATTGCTGTCACGCACGGTACCATCGCTGCTGACTTTTCCAAGCAGGCGGTTGCTGGTATCGCGTATCTCGCCATTGCTGCCAATGCGGGCCACCATCGAGTTACTGCGGTTCCTCACGGTGCCGTCACTATCAATCTTGACGAGCATCGAATTGCCCTTGTCACGTATCGTCTGGGCCTGTCCGGCCTGGTTGCATAGTGCAACCATAATAAGAACAAGGGCCAAAACAACCTTGAATGTATGTCTAATTGGGCTTTCCATTTTTCTATCTACCAGGTTAAGCAGTGTTGTCGCAAAGGTATAACAATTATCTATAAATGATGTAGCAACAGGAGCAAAAAAACGAGTTACTGAATTGAAATATCACCAAAAAACATTGGTGATTAGAGAAAAACAGCCGAAATAAGTGATCTTTTGGAAGAAAACCCTTATATTTGTTGCCGAAAGAAAAATATTAACCTCCAAAACATATTGAATTATGATGAGAAAACGACTACTATTCTCCTTGCTGGCATCGATGATGCTGTTGCCATTGCTGGCACAAGGCGAGAGCCAGAAAAAGGCGATATTTACTCCTCCCAAGTTCAGTGGCTTTGCCATGGCGTCCTATCAGGCGACATTCCAGGACGGCAACAACAGCAACTCATTTGACCTCAGGCTGGTGAGGGCATCGATCGAGGGCCGCATCCTCGACGATTTCTACTACAAAATCCAGGGGCAGATCAACGGTAACACCACGACGATGGGCAGCAGCCCGCGACTAGTGGACTACTTCATGGAGTGGCAAAAACTGGAATACTTCAAGGTAAAATTGGGCCAGTTCAAGCGCCCGTTCACCTATGAGAACCCGATGAACCCGATTGACCAGGGCTTCATGGGATATTCACAACCTGTGAGCAAGCTGGCAGGTTTCAGCGACCGCACGGGTATGCACGCGAGCAACGGCCGTGACATCGGTCTTCAATTCCAGGGCGATTTCCTGAAGGACAAGAACGGCCGCAACCTGCTGCACTACCAGGTGGGCGTGTTCAACGGCCAGGGCATCAATGTCAAGGACGTTGACGAGCGCAAGGACATCATTGGCGGCGCGTGGGTCATGCCCATCAAGGGGATGCGCCTCGGCGCCTTTGGTTGGGAAGGCTCCTATGCCCGCAAGAGCGGAGGCCAAACCGTGAGCCTGCGCCAGCACCGCTATGCCCTGAGTGCCGAGTACAAGAAGGGTGACCTGCAGCTGCGCGCCGAGTATATCCACTCGACGGGCCGCGGTTTCACCACCACCTATCAAAAGAATGAGGACGTCAAGGACATGACCATCAAGACCTATACCGACAACAACGGTGAGGAGGTCGCCAACAACAAGGCCGACGGCTTCTATGCCCTGGCCATCGTGCCCTTTATCCCCGACAAACTGATGGGCAAGGTGCGTTACGACATGTATCGCCCCACTGCCTCAACGGTGGCCCAAAAGACCAACTATGAGGTGGGTTTGAACTACCGTTTCTGCAAATACCTGGAGTTCCAAAGCGAGTATTGCCTGACCAACGACCGCTCGCTGGCCAAGCACAACTACAGCACCCTGTTCTTCCAAGTCTCTATCAGATATTAAGGGCCTTAAAAACTAAATTGTAATCAATAACCTAAAAAACCAGATAACAACATGTCACTACTCATGATCCTTCAACTGTGTATCGTGCTGGGCGCATTGTGGCTCGGCTCGCGATACGGTAGCCTGGCCTTGGGTGCCATTTCGGGCATCGGCCTGGCAATTCTCGTGTTCGGCTTCGGTATGAAACCCGGCTCCCCTCCCACCGACGTGATTTACATCATCATCGCCGCTGTCACCTGCGCCGGCATCATGCAGGCCTCGGGCGGTATGGACTGGCTGATCCAGTTGGCCGAGAAGATGTTGCGCAAGCACCCCGACCGCATCACCTTCCTCGCCCCGTTGTGCACTTTCTTTCTGACGGTTCTCGTCGGCACAGGTCACGTGGTTTACACGCTCATGCCCATCATCTGCGACATCGCGATCAAGAAGGGCATCCGCCCCGAGCGTCCTTGCGGTATCGCCAGTATCGCTTCCCAGATTGGTATCACCTGCTCACCCATCGCGGCGGCTGTGGTAGCCTTTATCACCATCTCGGGAGCCAATGGCTACAACATTTCCATCCCTCAGGTGCTCATGGTAACCATTCCCGCCTGTCTGTCGGGTATCATCGTGGCATCCATCGCCTCTTACAAGCGCGGAAAGGACCTTGACAAGGATCCCGAGTTCCAGAAGAAGATCGCCGACCCCGCTCAGCGCGAGTATATCTACGGCAGCAACGCTACGACGCTCGATAAGAAGATCGCCCCCGAGAGCAAGCGCGCGGTTTACATCTTTTTTGGCGCCTTGCTGGTGATTGTGTTCTTCGCTATCTTCCAGGAGCTGCTTCCCTCCTATAGTACGATCAAGGCCATCGACAGTGATGCGACCGTCGAACTCATCGGTTCGCGTGTGACCATTACCGCCGATCAGCTGGCCAAGCTTGGTATCGCCGTTGATGGCGTGACCAAAATGCACCTCACCCCGCTGAAGATGAACCTGGTCATCCAGATTGTGATGATCACCGCTGCGGCGCTGATGATCATCTTCTGCAAGGCGTCGCCCAAGAAGGCCATCGCAGGCCCCGTTTGGCAGAGCGGTATGGTGGCCGTTGTCGCCATCTATGGCATCGCATGGCTTGCCGACACCTATTTTGCCAACTACCTGGGCGAAATCCAGGACATGCTAGCCGGCCTTGTTGAGCAGTACCCGTGGTCGATTGCCTTTGCCTTCTTCCTTGTGTCGGTACTCGTTAACTCACAGGGCGCCGTGGTCGTTTCGATGTTGCCGCTGGCTTACGGACTGGGCATTGACGGTTGGATCCTGCTGGGTGTGCTTCCCTCGGTATATGGATACTTCTTTATCCCCAACTACCCCTCGGATATCGCCACGGTGAACTTCGACCGCACGGGCACTACTGTCATCGGCAAGTACCTGTTGAACCACTCGTTCATGATGCCTGGTATGGTTCACACGCTCGTGGCCTGCATCGCCGGTTACCTCATCGCCTTCCTGTACCACTCGATGGGTTGGATTTAATTACATAGATGAGCATCCATCTACAGTCAATGCCCGTGCGCTCGCCCGGGCATTGACTGTATAATGGCGGATTGGGGGCGTGTTAATCTTTTAACAATATATTTGTTAAATTAACGTGATTTTCACGCGGGGGTGTTAGGTAAAGATGTATTTTTGCACCTTGTTAATAAGACATTATACCGATAAAGAATATTGTTATGGCAGAAACCGTCAATATCAGGGAGTTAAATGACCTGATTGCAAGTAAAAGCAACTTCGTGAACCTGATTCGTCAGGGTATGGATCAAACCATTGTGGGACAGAAACACCTCGTGGACTCATTGCTCATCGCGTTGCTCGCCAACGGCCATGTGCTGCTCGAGGGCGTGCCTGGTCTGGCCAAGACCAAGGCCATCAGCACGCTGGCATCGCTGATCGACGCGCGCTTCTCGCGCATCCAGTTCACGCCCGACCTGCTCCCAGCCGACGTTGTGGGCACGATGATTTATAGCATCAAGAAGGAACAGTTTGAGGTCAAGAAAGGCCCCGTGTTTGCCAACTTTGTGCTGGCCGACGAGATCAACCGCGCCCCCGCCAAGGTGCAGAGCGCGCTGCTCGAGGCCATGCAGGAACGCCAAGTGACCATCGGTGAGGAATCGTTCAAACTCGATGACCCCTTCCTGGTACTCGCCACCCAGAACCCCATCGAGCAGGAGGGCACCTATCCGCTGCCCGAGGCCCAGGTGGACCGTTTCTTGATGAAAGTGCTCATCGGCTATCCCAGCAAGAGCGAGGAGGGTGACATCATCAAAATGAACATCGCTCCCGACCCTGTCAAGGTGCGTCCGCTCGTCACCCCTGCCGACATTGTCGACACACGCAAGGTGGTTCAGCAGATTTACATTGACGAGAAGATCCAGAAGTATATCGTGGACATCGTGTTCGCCACCCGTTTCCCGAGCGACTATGGTCTGAACGACCTGAAGAGCATGATTTCGTTTGGCGCTTCGCCCCGCGCGTCCATCAACATGGCGCTGGCATCGAGGGCCTACGCCTTCCTGCGCAACCGCGGCTATGTCATCCCCGAGGACGTGCGCGCCGTGTGCCACGACGTGATGCGCCACCGCCTGGGCTTGACCTATGAGGCTGAGGCCAACAACATCACCAGCGATGAGATCATCAGCAACATCCTGGACAAGATTGCGGTGCCTTGATTTACTAGTCGCTCGTTGCGACTAGTAAAGTTTAGAGTTTAGGGTTTAACGTTTAGAGATGCTTACAGGCAATTGTAATCATTCATAAAACTGATAACTGTAAACTATTAACTTGAGAAGTAATGGATAGCAATGAACTGTTGCGCAAGGTCCGCAAGATTGAGATCAAGACCAAGGGCCTGTCGCAGAACATATTTGCCGGCGAGTACCACTCGGCCTTCAAGGGCAGGGGTATGACCTTCAGCGAGGTGCGCGAGTACCAGTATGGTGACGACGTGCGCGACATCGACTGGAACGTCACGGCCCGCTACAACCGCCCCTATGTCAAGGTCTATGAGGAGGAACGCGAGCTGACGGTTATGCTCCTGGTTGACGTGAGCGGCAGCAAGGACTTTGGTGCCGTGGGTGTCGCCAAGCGCGAAATGATGGCCGAAATCGGCGCCACCATCGCGTTCTCGGCCATCGAGAACAATGACAAGGTGGGCGTGATCTTCTTTAGCGACAAGGTGGAGAAGTTCATCCCGCCCAAGAAGGGGCGCAAGCACATCCTGCTAGTCATCCGCGAACTGCTCGATTTCCAGCCCGAGGGTGTGGGCACCGACATCAACATGGTGCTCGAGTACATGACCAGCGCCCTGAAGAAGCGCTGCACCACCTTCCTGGTGAGCGATTTCATCGACGAGCACGACTACAGCAAGGCGCTCTCGATCGCCAACCACAAGCATGACGTCATCGCCGTGCAGGTCTATGATAAACGCGAAGCGCAACTGCCCGACGTGGGCCTAATGCGCGTGCGCGACGCCGAGCGCGGCAACCTCAAGTGGGTGAACACGAGTAGCAAGCGTGTGCGCGATGCCTACAGCCGCTGGTGGTATAATCAGCAACAGACTGTGAACGGCACACTGCAACGCTGCAACGTGGATTTGGCCAGCGTGGCGACCGACGAGGACTATGTCACCGCCCTGATGGGACTGTTCAAGAATCGTGGCGTCAGACGCTAGCGCAAAACTTATGTTTTTTTTAAAAAATTGAGAACCAAAATGAGACATATCGTGATGACTGCCCTTGTGCTGCTCGCCGCAACGGCAACGGCATGGGGCGGTAACGTCACTTTCAAGGCACGACTCGACAGTGCCACGCTGCTCATGGGCAAGACCACGACCCTGCACCTGGAAATTACCCAGGACAAGGACGCGCGTGGCTTTTTCCCTGGCGAGCAGGCCGACACGCTCAACGCGATGGTCGAGATTGCCGAGCGCCCCGCCGCCGACACGACCGACCTGGGCAACAACCGCATCCAAATCAACCGTGACCTCATCATCCAGAGTTTTGACTCGGGCATGTGGGTCATCAAGCCCATCCCCTACGTGGTGAACGGGGACACCGCCTACTGCAACCAGTTGTCGCTCAAGGTGCTGCCCGTGGATGTAAGCCAAATGAAAGACATCCACGACATCAAGCCCGTTGAGGAAGTGCCTTTTAACCTGCTGGACTGGCTGCCTGATTACTGGTGGCTGTGGCTGCTGGCTCTGTTGCTCATCATTGGCGGCATCTGGGCTTACCGCAAGTATTATAAGAAGGGCATCAACCCGTTGAAGCCGTTAAAGAAACGACTGCCGCCTTATGAGGAAGCGATGATCAACCTGCAGAACCTCAAAGCCGCACAACTGTGGCAACAAGGTCAGGAGAAAGAGTACTTTACCGGCTTGACCGACATCCTGCGCGTATACATCGACCGCCGTTTCCACATCAACGCCGTGGAGATGACTTCGTCACAGATCATCGACACCCTGAAGCGCAACGAGGAAACCAAAGCCGTGAACGAGCAACTGGAGATGATTCTCGAGGTGGCCGACATCGTGAAGTTTGCCAACGCCCGTCCGCTGGCCGATGACAATGAGGTAGCCTATCAGCGCGCCGTGAACTTTGTCGAGGCAACCCGCCCGGTTGAACAACCCCAAAAGAAAGAGGAGGCCGCAAAATGATGAATCTTGCACATCCCGGTTGGCTGTGGCTGCTGCCCATCCTGATCATCCCGCTCATCGCATGGTACATCTATAGCCAAGACAAGAACGAGCCCGAGATGAACGTGTCGTCCACGCGCGCGTTTGACGGCATGGGCACGAGTTGGAAACTGTGGCTCAAGCACTTCTCGTTTGCGCTCAAGATGGGTGCCCTGGCATGCCTTATCGTCATCTTGTGCCGCCCGCAGACCAAAGACAGCTGGTCAACCAGCGACGTCGAGGGTACCGATATCGTCATCGCCATGGACGTGTCCACGAGTATGCTCGCCAAGGATTTCAATCCTAACCGCTTTGAGAGTGCCAAGAAAGTGGCGACCCAGTTTGTGAGCGGTCGTGACCATGACAACATCGGTCTGGTGCTGTTCGCTGGCGAGAGCTTTACCCAAGTGCCCATGACGATGGATAATGCCACATTGGTTAACGCCATCGGTCAGACCGAAATCGGCACCCTGGAAGACGGTACCGCCATCGGTGACGGTATCGCCACCGCCATCAACCGCATCCGTGACGGCAAGGCCAAGAGCAAGAGCATCATCCTGCTCACCGACGGCTCAAACAACACCGGTGTCGTCGCCCCCAACACGGCTGCCGATATCGCCCGCAAATATGGCATCAAGATCTACACCATCGGCGTGGGCAGTAACGGCACCGCTGAGTATCCCGTTGCCATCGATTATGCCGGCAACATCCAGTACCAGCGCATGCCCGTAGTCATCGACGAGGCTACACTGAAGAACATCGCCGCCAACACGGGCGGCAAATACTTCCGTGCTACCTCGGGTAGCGTGCTGAACAACGTGTTCAAGGAAATCGACCAACTGGAGAAGACCCACATGGACGTGCAGCGCTTCACCCACACCGAGGACCATTATGAGCCGTGGGCATTGTTGCTGCTGGGCCTGCTGTTGCTGAGTCTCTTGCTGGATTACACCCTGCTGAGGCATATACCTTAAAGATGTGCTGCGCACAAATGAAGTTTAGAGGTTAAAGGTTAGAGTTTAGAGATTAAAGAACTATGATCAATTTTGCTCATCCGCAATATTTCTACCTGCTCCTGCTGCTGCCCGCACTGGTGCTGCTGTTCTTGTGGAACCGCCGCGACCGCGCTAAGCGGCTGGAGCGATACGGCAAGCGCGCGTCTATCGAGCCCCTGATGCCTGAGGTGTCGCGCTACAAGCCGTGGATCAGACTCACACTGGAACTGCTACTGCTCACGATGGTCATCGTGGTGCTCGCCCGCCCGCGCGCCGGTTCCAGCAAAACGACCACCAATGTGCATGGCATCGAGGTGATGGTCGCCGTTGACGTGTCCAACTCGATGAATGCGTCCAGCACCGATAATCCACAGGACGTGAGCCGCTTGCAACGCGCCAAGATGATTTTGCAGAAACTCATCGACCGCTTGGATAACAACAAGGTGGGCCTCATCGTGTTTGCCGGCAATGCCTATATGCAGATGCCCATGACCAGCGATGCCGCCTCGGCCAAGCTGTTCCTCAACGGCATCAACACCAACATGGCTCCGACCCAGGGTACCGCCATCGGTGCCGCCATCAATTTGGGTCTTAACGGCTTCTCGCAGAGCAAGAAGTCACAAAAGGCGATGATTATCATCACCGATGGTGAGAACTTTGAGGACGACGCTGTCGAGGCCGCCAAGAAAGCCGCCGACCTAGGCGTGCAGGTCGATGTCATCGGTGTCGGTTCCACAACGGGAGCACCGATTCCCACTCCCGACGGTTATCTCACCGACGACGAGGGCAAACCCGTGACCACCTACCTCAACGAGAAGATGGCCCAGCAGATTGCCGATGCTGGCAAGGGCGTCTATATCTCGGGCACAGCCAACGATGCCGTATCGACGTTGCAAGAAACGCTTGACAAGCTCGCCAAGAGCGACCTGGCCACCGTGAGCTACACCCAGCATGACGAGCAGTTCCCCGTGTTTGCCACTATCGCCCTGCTGTTGCTGCTGGCGTTATTGCTCTTGCTGGAGCGCAAGAACCCGTGGCTCAAGCGATACAATTTCTTTACCAAGGACAAGGAAAACAATTCCATTCTCAACCGCAAAGATGAAACTCAAGATAACAAATAAAATAGCGCTCTCCATCACACTGGCCGCCATCCTGGCGCTGGCCATGCCGCTGCCCGCCATGGCACAGGGCAAAGCCCCCAAAATGACCAAGAAGGAGCGCGTAGCCCTGCGCAACGGCAATAAGTTGTATGAGAAAAAACGCTATGCCGAGGCCGAGGTAGAGTACCGCAAGGCCCTGCAGGCCAACCCGGCCAGCGAGAAGGCGCAATTCAACCTCGCCACTGCACTCATGAGGCAAGGAAGTGCCACCGCCAAAGAGGACGATGATAAAAACCCGATGAAGCAGGCCGAAGGTTTGCTCACCAATCTTGCCAAAAGCGCACAGGACAAGCAACTGCGCGGCAAGGCCTGCTATGACCTGGGCAATATCGCCTATGGCCGCCAGGACTACGGCAAGGCGGTAGAATTCTACAAGCACGCCCTGCGCTGCAACCCCGATGACGACCAGGCCCGTCACAACCTGCGCCTGGCCCAGCTCAAGAAACAGCAGCAGGACCAGAACAAGGACAACAAGGATCAGAACAAAGACCAGAATAAGGACCAAAATCAAGATAATAAAGACCAGAACAAGGATCAAAACAAAGACCAGGACAAGAACAAAGATCAAGATAAGCAGGACCAAAACAAAGACCAGAACAAGGACCAGCAAAATCAAGATCAACAGAAGCAAGACCAACAGAAACAACAACAGCAGCAAGGCGGCATGAGCCAGCAGAATGCCGAGCAGGTGCTCAAGGCGATGCAAGACCGCGAACGCGCCACCCAGCAACGCATCAATGCCCAGCAGGCCCAGCAACAACGCTATGAGCGCCAACGCACCAACAAGAAGTGGTAAGTTTTAGGTTTTTAGGACGAATTCAATGAAACGAATCATATACATAACAATCTTGCTCCTGACTGCACTGGCGGCCCAGGCGGCCTCATTCACCGTCGAGGCGCCGCGCCAGGTGGTCGAGGGCACCAAGTTCAATGTTACCTTTGTGCTCAAGAATGGCGATGGCGGCCATTTCACACCTCCCGAGGTGAGTGGTGCTAAACTCATCTACGGCCCCAGCGTGTCTCACAGCTATAGCTCGTCGTGGGTCAACGGCAAGTCAAGCAGCAGCTCTAGCGAGGAGTACACCATGATATATAAGGCCACCTCAACAGGCAAGTGCCACATTGGTGCCGCATCGGTTGTCGTGGGCGGGACCAAGCTCACGACCAAGCCTCTGACGATAGACGTTTTGCCAGCAGGCAGCCAGCCTAAACAGCAGACCCAGACCACCCCTGGCGCCCCCACGCCATATAGCGACCCGATGACCCAGAGCGCCGACAAGGCCGTCAGCGGCAAGGACCTGTTTGTGCGCATCGAGATGTCTAAGCCCAGGGTGTATGAGCAACAGGCCGTGGTGTGCACCATCAAGCTGTACACCAAGTACCAAATCTCGCAGTTCATGCCCACCATCCAGCCCTCGTTTGATGGCTTCCTCATCGAGGAAATTCCCGTGCAGCCGAGTCTGAACAAGGTAGAAACGTTCAACGGCGAGCGCTACATGACCGCCATCCTCAAGAAGTGCATCCTGTACCCGCAACAGAGCGGCAAGCTCACCATCACGTCAGGCAACTATGACGTGAGCGTGGTGCAGTTTGACACGTTCAGGAGCATCTTTGGAACCATTTCCAACCCAGTGGAAAAGGACCTCAAGGTGCAGAGCAACTCGGCCACCATCAACATCCTGCCGTTGCCCGAGCCCAAGCCCGCCTCGTTCACGGGTGCTGTGGGCAAGTTCAATGTCACTACCGACCTGCAACCCGCATCGGGCTTCAAGACCTATAGCGCGGCGACCTACCGCTATATCATCAGCGGCACGGGCAATATCAAGTACATCAAGGCTCCCGAGGTGAAGTTCCCCGAGCAGTTTGACGTGTACGACCCCAAGACCGACGCCCAGGTCAACGACGGTGGCGGCGACATGAGCGGCAAGGTCATCGTGAGCTACTCATTCATTCCGCAATATGCTGGAGAGTTTGATATTCCGACTGGAGAGTTCTCCTATTTTGACCCCGACGCGGGTAAATATGAGACCATTACCATCCCGGCAAGGCATCTGACCGTTGCCAAGGGTGAGGGCCAGCCCAGCAACCACTACCGCATGAAGAACATGGACATCCGTCCCATCAAGAGCGGTAACCTGGGGCTGAAAAAGTCTCACGGCTACATCGTGGACCACTGGTCCTACTGGTTGTGGTTCCTGCTACCCCTGCTTGCTGTAGCCGCATTATTGCTCTACTACCGTAAGCAACTCAAGGAACGCGCCGACGTGCGCCGCATGCGCTCCAAGCGTGCCAGCAAGGTGGCACAGCGCCGCCTCAAGGCCGCCCGTGGCTTCGCCTCGCGTGGCGACCGCAACGGGTTCTATGCCGAGATGCTCAATGCCTTGTGGGGCTACATGAGCGACAAGCTGTCCATCCCCGTCAGTGAATTGAGCAAGGACAACATCAATGCCGAACTCGAGCAGTACGGCATCGATGACCAGCTCCGTCAGGAGTCCATCGCTCTCATCGACAAGTGCGAGTTTGCCCAGTATGCACCCGAGTTGGCTTCAGACGACATGAATGCCGTGCTCGACGAGGCTGCCGGCATCATCGACCGGCTGGAAAGTGTTAAACGCAAGAAAACCATCGTAGAGTCATGAAACAGTTCGTTATTACTATACTTTTAGTCGTGCTGGCTTTGCCCGTTCTGGCAGGCGATAACCCCTTTATCGGCCGTGCCAACCAGGCCTATAAGCAGGAACTCTATAACGAGGCTTTAAAACTCTATCTGCAGGAAGCCGAGCGAACGGGTGTCTCGTCGGACCTGTACTGCAACATCGGCGATACCTATTATCGTCTCAAGGACAACGTGCACGCCGTGCTCTACTACGAGCGGGCGCTCTTGCTCGACCCGTCGAACAGCGACGCACGTTTCAACCTGGAGTTCGTGAGAAGCAAGATGCAGTTGCCCGACGATGCCGGCGACTCGTGGTTCAGCAACTGGGTCGATCAGACGGTGAGCCGCCTGTCGAGCAACACTTGGGCCATCATTGCCATCGTCACTTTCCTGCTGTTCCTGGCAGGACTGGCAGCATACCTGTTCTTGGATAACGTGCTGATGCGCAAAATCGGCTTCTTTGGCGGCGCATTGATGATTGTGGCCACTATCCTGGCCAATCTAGCGGCATTTCATGTCTATCACAAGGCGACAAGTGGCAATGGTGCCATCATCATGCCCGAGGCGGTCACGCTGAGCACCGCACCCCGCGAACCGCGCGACAAGCAGGAGGAAGCCTTCCAGTTGCAACAGGGCACCCGTGTCGAGATTGTCGATAGCATCAGCGACACCGCTAACGGCAAGTGGCTGCAAGTCTCCACTGCTGGTGGCCACAAGGCCTGGCTCAATGCCAAGGACGTGGAAGTGATTTAGGTTTTGCGAGCTATGCTCGCAGGTTAAAGGTTAATGGTTAAAGGTTAGAGTGATACATTTTGACCAAGAGATGCCAAGATGCTTGACTATCTGAATGACATAGACACCGAGGTGCTGCTGGCCATCAACGGCCTGCATGGCACGTTCCAGGATGCCTTTTGGTGGCTGATAAGCGCCAAGTGGGCGTCGGCGCTGCTGGTGCTGGCCTTGGCCTGGATATTGCTTCACCAGAACCGACGCCATGCCGTGCTGGTGCTGGCCATGCTGGTGTTGACCTTTCTCCTGGCCGACCAACTTTCATCGGGTCTAGTCAAGCCTCTGGTCGAGCGCCTGCGTCCCACATGGGATCACTCGCTCGACAATATGGTTCACACTGTCAACAATTATCGTGGGGGCATGTTCGGCTTCGCGTCGAGCCATGCCGCCAACTCCTTTGCCGCCTCAATGCTCATCGCCCTGATCATGAGACACCGCCTGGTGACCATCTCGATGTTCACGTGGGCATTGCTGCAATGCTATAGCCGCGTTTATTTGGGTGTACACTACCCTGGTGACATCTTGGGCGGCATCGTCATTGGCACAGTGGTGGGCTGGCTCACGTGGCTGCTGATGCGTTGGATTCAGCGTCGATGGCATCTCCCCGAGGGATATTATACCCGCACCGACGCCATGGTGATGACATCGGCTCTAGGCGTTACCCTGATCGGTCTCATTATCGCAACACTAAGTCAAACCCTTTGACCCTCACAAATTTGAGTTTTTATTGAATTAATTTTGTTTTTTGGCAAGATTATTGTATCTTTGGGGGTAAATTATTCAGCAATCAAGAATTATCAATCACATATCAACACATTTGTTATGTCAACAACCATCACATTTAACGAACTGAGGCGGATCAAGAATCGTCTGCCCGAAGGCTCCATACACGTTATCGCCGACAAACTCAACCTGCCGGTTCAGTCGGTGCGCAACTATTTTGGCGGGTCAAACTATGAGTTGGGAACCAATATGGGCTTCCATCTGGAGCCGGGACCTGACGGCGGGCTTGTCGTGCTTGACGACCCTAAGATCCTTGACATGGCACTCGGTATCCTCGAGAACCAAAACAAGCAGTAACACTGCCTGTAACCTCTCCGCGATATGGACAACAAGAATAACAACGACCCCAATCGACTGATTACTGTCGCCATCCACACGTTTGACCGTGCGGTTGAACTCAAGAACACCCTCGAGGAAGAAGGCATCGAGGTGGTGTTGCATAATGTCAACCTCGACGAGAAGGTGGTGGCTAGCGGTGTACGCGTGCGCATCCGTGAGCGCGACCTGCCCCAGGCATTACAAATCATCGAGTCGCCCGAGTCCTCGACAAGCGACAAGCGCTGTGTGCTGTTGCCGGTGGATTTTGGCAAATACTCGCTCAAGTCAGTCAGGCTGGGCATGGAATATGCCCGCCGCAACCGTGGCAAGGTCTTGTTGCTGCACAGCTACATCAACGAGCGCCACACGATGTCGTTGCCCTTTGGCAGCGACCGCTATGACAGTCCCGAGAACGAGGTGAAGGACATCAAGAAAAATGCCAAGCAGTGCATGGCCGATTTTGTGCAGATGCTCAAGGACAAAATCGCTGCTGGAGAGTTGCCCAAGGTGAAAATCGAGACCAAGGTGACCGAGGGCATCCCCGAGGAACAGATTCTGCACTATGCACAGAAGTATGACGTGTCGCTCATCGTAATGGGCACCAGCGGCACCAACCGCCGTAGGCAGAACCTTATCGGCAGTGTGGCAGGCGAGGTGATGGATGCTTGCAAGTTCCCCATTTTCACAGTGCCCATCGGCATGCCCGACGTGAGCTTGACCGACATCACCCACGTGGCGTTTTTCTCTAACCTGATTCAACAGGACCTGTTGTCGTTTGACCGCTTCGCACGCCTGTTCAACATGCGCGGTGTGGATGTGACCATCATCCCCGTGGTGGATAAGAAAGAGCGCAAACTGGTGGACCAATCGCTGCAACAGCTGTTGCAGTACTGCCGCGAGCACTATCCCGAGTGTAACTTCAAGACCAAGCGCATCGCCGCCAAGACGTTCATCGAGAGTTTCGCCCAGTTTGCCAAGGAAGACAACGTCCAGCTCATCGCTGTTCCTAACAAGAAGTCCAGCATCTTCTCACGCCTGTTCAATCCCAGCATCGCCCACCGCGTGCTGTTCCAGACCGACACCCCGATGCTTGTCGTCCCCGTGTGACGTGACATTATAGCCATGCCACAGTTTCAATCAAAGCCTCATTATGACATACTTGACGGGTTGCGCGGTGTCGCTGCCCTGATGGTGATTGTATATCATGTGTTCGAGTGCTTTGACTGGACTCCTCTACCCCACGGCTACCTGGCTGTGGATTTCTTTTTTGTGCTCTCGGGTTTTGTGATTGGTTACGCCTATGACAGCCGGTGGAAAGAGGGGCTCACGGTAGGGCACTTCTTTAAGCGGCGCCTCATCCGCCTGCATCCCATGGTCGTTATCGGTGCCATTTTTGGCGCATTGTGCTTCATGATTCAGGGCAGTGTGCGTTGGGACGGCACCCACGTCTCCACGGGATGGGTGATGGTGGCCATGCTGCTATCGATGTTGATGCTGCCGCTTTATCCAGGTGCGACCGCCGACGTCCGTGGCAATGGCGAGCTGTTCCCGCTGAATGGCCCGTCGTGGTCGTTGTTTTTCGAGTATATCGGCAATATCCTGTATGCGTTGCTGCTGCGCCGCCTGCCCACACGATGGCTGGCCCTGCTGGCTGTCATTTCAGGGTCGTGCCTCACATATATCGCTGTGCATGATGGCTACCTGGGCGTGGGGTGGTCTATGGTCGATTATGGATTGTGGACAGGTCTGGTAAGGATGCTGTTCCCCTACACGATAGGCATGCTCATGGCGCGGGTGTTCAAGCCGATAAAAAAGGTGCATGGAGTCTTTTGGATATGCGCTATAGTCATTTTGATGGTGGGTTGCCTGCCGCTCCTGCTCGGCGACCTGCTGCCGTGGCACAATGGCCTATATGATGCCATCTGCGTCATCGCGGTGTTCCCCTGCCTGGTGTGGCTTGGGGCTTCGCAATTATCGGTCGGCACTATGACGGGGCACGTGAGCCATGTGTTGGGCGAACTGAGTTATCCGCTCTATGCCGTGCATTACCCCTTGATGTACTTGTTCTATGCCCACATCGGCTTTGACGGCAACCTCGTGCCTATTTCCAAGATGAATGAAGTGTGGCCCGTGGCCGTGATGTTGCCCGTGGCATGCATCCTGCTGGCGTGGCTATGCTGGCGATTCTATGACCGCCCCATCAGGCGCTATTTCATGAAGGCGAGCAGGATGACCCAGCACAAAGCGAGCAACGCGAACAGCGACGAGAGCATGTAGAACTGGCGGCGGATGTAGCGTCGCTCAGGCTTCACGAAACTGCCGCGCAGGAACATATAGGCTGCCATGAACACAAAGCAGTCGTCCACATAACCCACAACAGCCTTGCTGTCAAATTCACCTGGAATCTTACTATCAAAATCGCCTGGCCACACGATGTAAACTATCGCTGCCAACAACAATACGGCTCCAATCACGCGGCACACCTTCATGCCCGCGCTCACCTCCATTTGTCCTTTCTCTCTCTGTTCCATATTCTATAGTTATTAAGTTAGATGCTCCTAATTCAATGTTTTCAAAATCGTGAAAATCGGGAGTACTACTCCGCATTTTCAATGTAAAATTAGACACAAATTATCTAATTTCCAAAGAAAGAGGCCAGTTTTTTCGGTCTCTCTCAACTTACCAAAGATGGCCTTTGTCCCTTGCAGAATGGCGAAGCCCTGGGCAAGCAGGCCGAATACGTAGCGCAGCTGGTGGTCGTCCAGTTTATCCCATCCCGTGGGGACAGTGAGGTTGATAGTAAGATTGTCTTGTTGCATAATAAAAGCGGTTATCGAACGCTTTGGTACGGTAACCGCCTCTATACGTAAAAGACAAGAAGTTTTACTATTCAGCTTGATTTTGTTCAGTTTCTGCTGCTGTAGCCTCTGCAACTTCTTGTATCTCTTTAATGCTTTGTTCCATTAATTGATACTCCATACTATCCATATCGTAAGATGCAAGTATTGATTTTAGGTCTTTGTCTATAATAAACAGCATGTTGCCAAACGTTGTTTGGCCTTCTTCATTCTCGTATCTGAATTTATGGACAACCCTATATCCAATAAAAGAAGGCTCTTTTTTAAATAATGGCACTAAAGACTCCCCCTTCTTCTTCAAGCGGTTTTTCAGTTCATCAAGTTTAGCACTATATCTCTCGTATTCTTCTTTATGTTTACGATATTCATTTCGCGAAAGCTCAGTTGGGTATGGTCCACCATAAATTGCCATAGAAGTTTTAGCCAATTCTACTTCCCTGGAGAGGACTTCTGCTTCTTGAGCTTCATTCACAATTTCTTTCAATGTTTTAAGAAATTCAGGCGCATCCAATGGTGAGTATGCGCTGTCAATCTTAGTCTCTACCGGTTCATAGGTTTTAATTTTGACTAATGTCTTATTCATCTCATCTTTAATGAGTGAATTAGCCTTTTCTTCGGTAGATTGACTACAAGAAGAAAGGATAACAATGGCTAAAAAAAGTAATGATAAATGTTTCATACTCAATTGGATTTTCGGCAAAGATAATACTTTTCTTCGTTTTTATAAAAAAACTCAGAATGTTTCTGGGTCACCAACATCAATCACGTGGTATCTTGTCCACTCCATCAGTTCTCCAACCCAAAATTTTTGTTCATCATTCAGTTTGTCAAGGTTACGGTTCTCCTCAATACTTTTTAAGATTACAGCGAAGTAATCATCAGGGTTACTTAAAGCTGCTTCTTTTCTATGCGCTAAAAAGATCTTTCTTAACCTTTCAATACTTTTATCAGAAAGGCGATTGTTTGTGTTGAGCTCACGAGTAATGTGACCCACCTTTGCGATAATACGTCTATCCATTTTTTTGAAAATTAAAGATTAATATTTTTGTTGAAGCAAAGGTAGATGAACAAAAAATAAGCACCAAATGCGATTAACAGTTATTCACATTTGATGCTATTATAGGGCGATTTGACACCAATCGGTTTTTCTTAACTTTTTTTCAGAACCAATAACCGTGATTAACCCTTTTGTTCTCGAACACTGGAGGCTCGAAGAGTTTGTAAGTGTTTGAATTGCGGAAGTGCGGGAACGAAGTCTCGTTCTTGCGCATCAAATCCACAATTCTCGCAGGAACAGTATGGGCGATTGTTGCCAGCACCAAGACAACGCCGATGTAGCGCAGTTCCTTAATGGCTCGAGAATGATGGCCAACGTATAGTTAAACCTTGTTGAATGATTCGTCAAATTCGTAATAATTGAATGCCGATGCCAATTCGTTCAATTCGTGAAATTCGTAGTTAAACTCTACTTGGGTTGGTCGATGCCGCGCATCGAGAGGGCGATGCGGCCGCGGTCGTGGTCGATACTGGTGACGACGACGCGCACGTGCTGGTGGACGTGTACCTGACGGGCAGCGGGGAGACCCTTTTGAGGCATCTGCGACACATGGACGAGGCCGTCCTTGTGGATGCCCAGGTCAACGAAGGCCCCGAATTGGGTCACGTTGGTGACAATGCCGTTCAGTTCCATGCCCTCGCGCAGGTCCTTGATGTCGTTGACGTTCTCGTCAAATTCCCAGACCTGGACCGTCGAGCGCGGGTCGCGCCCGGGTTTCTCTAGCTCGCTCATGATGTCGCGCAGGGTGGGCTCGCCCACGTCGTCGGACAGGTAGCGTTTTGGGTCAATCTTGTCGCGTTGTGCCTTGTCCTTAATCAGGTCGGCAATGCTACAGCCACAGTCTCGCGCCATGCGCTCCACTAGAGCATATCGCTCGGGGTGGACAGCGCTGTTATCCAGCGGATTGTCGCTCTCAGGCACACGCAGGAAGCCTGCTGCCTGCTCAAAAGTCTTCGGTCCCAACTTGGGCACCTTGAGCAACTGCTGGCGCGAGGTGAAATGGCCATTGGCGGCACGATAATCGACGATATTTTGTGCCAAGGTTGGACCAAGGCCTGCGATATAGGTGAGCAACTCCTTGGAGGCCGTGTTCACGTTCACGCCCACGCTGTTCACGCAACTCTGCACCGTGAAATCTAGCGCCTCTTTCAAGCGTGTTTGGTCCACGTCATGCTGATACTGCCCCACCCCGATAGATTTGGGGTCAATCTTCACCAACTCGGCCAGCGGGTCAAGCAGACGCCGGCCAATGGAGACAGCGCCGCGCACGGTCACGTCCTTATCGGGGAACTCGTCACGGGCGATTTTGCTCGCACTGTAGATCGAAGCGCCATTCTCGCTCACGACAAACACGTCAATATTGCGGCGGTAGCGTATCTTTTTCAGGAAGCGCTCAGTCTCACGGCTGGCGGTGCCGTTGCCCAGGGCGATGGCGTCGATCTTATAAGCCTCGGTGAGCGTCTGTATCTTTTTGGTCGCCCCGGCGATGTCGTTATGAGGTGCCGTGGGATAAATCACATCGTTATGCAGCAGGTTGCCTTGCTCATCCAGGCAAACCACCTTGCAACCCGTGCGGTAACCCGGGTCAACGGCCAGCACGCGCTTGTGACCCAATGGTGGCGCGAACAGCAGCTGGCGCACATTCTGGGCGAAGGTCTCGATGGCCTCGTCATCGGCTTTTTCTTTGGCTGCCGATGCAAATTCGGTCTCAATCGAGGGCTTCACGAGCCTCTTGAAGCTGTCCTCGGCGGCCTCCTCGACCAGTTGCGAAGCCTCGCCGTTGCCCTTGACAACGATGCGGGCGATGTTGTCGAGCGTGCGGTCATCGTTGATTTCAATGCCCACCTTGAGAAAGCCTTCTTTCTCACCACGGCGAATGGCCAACAGCTGGTGGCTGGACACGCGCTTCAACGGCATCGAGTACTCATAGTAATTCTCATAGTTGCGGCCCTCAATCTCCTTGCCCTTGACGTAGTGGGACACGAGGCGCGCGTCATACTTGAAGCCACGCCTGACGGCGCCGCGCACCGCCTCGTTCTCACTCACCCACTCGGCGATGATGTCCTGGGCGCCCGTGATGGCGGCATCGGTGTCGGGCACCTTGTCGCCGTCAACAAACTGCCGCGCACGCTCCTCGATGTTGCCGCCGCGCTGTGCCATAATGATCTTGGCCAGCGGCTCCAGGCCCAACTGTCGGGCTGCCTCAGCGCGGGTCTTGCGCTTGGGCTTGTAGGGGAGGTAGATATCCTCAAGTGTGGTGGCATCCCAGCAGTTATTGATGCGCGCGGCCAGTTCGGGCGTGAGTTTATCCTGCGCCTCGATGGTCTTGAGGATGGTGGCGCGGCGTTTCTCCAGCTCGCGGTAGTAGCGCAACCGCTGGTCGATGGACTGGATGGAGAGTTCGTCGAGGTTGCCGGTCGCCTCCTTGCGGTAACGGCTGATGAACGGGATGGTTGCCCCATCGTCGAGTAGATTGACCGTACCAGCCACCTGATTGATGGGGATATTTAACTCTTGGGATATGAGTGTGGATAATTGAGTTGCCATTTTTTTAACTACGAATTACACGAATTATACTAAAACTAATCTGCCACCGAAAACTAAGGATTAAAAACGAAGGACTAAGGACGCTTCCTGAGCGTGATTACCGTGATCTCGGGAGTCGCCCCGATGCGCATGGGAGTACCCACCATGCCCGTGCCGATGTTGACATACAGCCAGCGGTCGCCCTCATGGTATGCCCCACCCCACTCGGGATAGCGCCAGCACGCCGGCGACCAGCGCCACTTGCCCAACTTGAGCATCAGCTGCCAGGCATGGGTGTGCCCCGCCAGCATCAGGTCAATATTACTGTTGGTAAGGGTATTGGCTCGCCACGCATAGGGGTTATGCTGCAACTGGATCTTAAAATTGCCGTCGCGCAGGCCACTATAGGCCTTGGCTAGACTGCCGCGTTTCTCGCCAAGGCGGTCGCCGAAGTTCTCGTTACCGATGAGCACCAACTGGCTATCGCCACGCTTGATGAGGGCGTAGTCGTCGTTGAGCAGCCTCCAGCCCATGTCGCGCTGCAGGTCGCACAGGGCCTTGCGGTCGGCGAGCTTGGCCTTCTCATCGTCCCACTTGACATAGTTGTCATAGTCGTGGTTGCCCAGCACGGAAAAAACGCCGTCAGGCGCATGCAGCCGTGACAGGATGGCCCGATAGGGCTCAGCCTCATCAGTTTTACGGCTCACCAAGTCACCCGTGAAGCAAATCATGTCGGGGTGCAGGCCATTGATGGTCTCGACCCACCGCTCCACGATGGGGGTGCGGCCGTTGTAGGTCCCCAGGTGGGCATCGCTCCACTGCACGATGCGGTAGCCGTCAAACTCGGCGGGCAGGCGGTCAAAAGCCAGTTCCACCTCCCGCACTTCGACCGTGCGCGGCGTGACCACAGCGCCCCACCACATCACACCAAACACCAGTGCCGCCACAACAAAGGCGCACACCGTCAGCCACCGCTGACGCAACAGCCGCCCCAGGCCATGCACCGCCATGCCCAACACTTTAGGGGCAAGAATGGCAAAGAAGGTGTATAGCATATACTGCCCCGTGACAAAGGTGCCGTTAGTGGTGGACGCACTCGACAGCGGCATCACGCCCACGCCGATGGCCAGCCCTGCCGCCAGCAGGGCCAACAGCGCGTTGAAACGCGCCATCCAACGGTAACCGTTACAGTTCAACCGCCGACAGATATAAACATCCATGGCGATGCACAGCACCGCCATGATGATGAATCCTGCCCAATGAATCTTCATCTCAAGTCTTCTTGTAGAGACGCAACATCTTGCGTCTCGGGTTTCGTCATTCACAGGGTGACTGTGTCATAATTTGTCTGCTGGAATTATAACCGCCCTTCGGGCGGGAAAACTTGAGCAAATCGAAGGCCATGAAGTTTACTTCAATGGCTGAGATGCCGCCAAGTTTCGGGAAATTAAAACAAATTTTGTATTAAAATTAGAACAAATAAAATATTTATTTAATTTTTTAAATAATTTGTTTAAATTTCTCGGCCATAGGCCGATATATGTAGCGACATTGCAATTATGACACACCCCCTACAGGCCTTTACTTCGTCGCCTCGAGGTAATTGGTGAGCGGGTTGCTGTACATCTGCAACATCTTGTTGTACATGTAGAAGCGGTCGGCCTCGCTCAACTTCATGCCCTCGGTCTTATCAATCTGGCTCGACAGATACTGCTCAAACGCCTCGCGCTCATCCTGAGTGTACTTGTCGGCAAACTGCTTGTCGTCAAACAGGATATCGTGGGCGATGTAGTTGTTCTTGTATATCTTGTAATTCTGATGGATGGCGTGGTCGATGATGGCGCACACGCGGTCCACCTCCAGGAACTTGTCCAGACCCTCGGGAATCTTGTCCAGTTCCTCGTTGATGCAGGGCGTGAAGGCATAGTGCACCTCGCCCTTATGGCCGATGATGCCCGTCTTCATGCTGATCAGGTCGTCCTCGGGCGACTTGCGCCAGTTGGGGTTCTTGCTCTTGCACAGGAACTCCTTGGCCTTCAAGTAGTCATTGGGGTCATACTCATAACTGATCGAGATGGGCGCGATGTTCAGCTCCTTGAGGCTCTCGATGAACGGCTTGTCGCGGTTGCCATAGGCAAGCATCTTGATCAGGCTCTCCTGGGTGCGGTCGTTGCTGTCCTTGCAGCGGCCCTCACGCTGAGCAATCCACAGCGAGGCGTGTTTCTGCTGCACGGCAAAGTGCATGTAGCCCGACAGCTGCACTGCGGCGGTCAACGTCTGGATGCGGCCCAGGTTGCGCTTCACGATAAAGCTCTTGTTCATGCGCACCAACTTGGTGATCCAGTCATAGATGAGCAAGTTGTTGCCGATGGCGATCTCGCACGCGTCACGGCCACCCTTGATGAGCAGGTAGCTCAGCTGCGCCGAGTCCAGCACGATGTCGCGGTGGTTGGTAACAAAGGTGTAGGGCAGTTCCTTGTCCAGGTTCTCATTACCGCTCGTGGTGAGCGTCGTACCTGTCTTCGCCGTCAGTCCCTCGATAAAGGGCTTCATCACCTTGACCTGGAACTCATGCTTGCTATTGATGCTCAGCAGCACTTTCTTCAGGTCGGTGTACTTGTAGTTGGGCAGCGCCATCGCCACAATCTTTTGGAAGCCAGGCTCCTGCACCAGGATGGTCATCGCCGTCTGGAAATCCTTGTCAGGCAACGGACAGATGTCCTGATATTCCACTGGAATGGGTATGTTTTCGTTCTCTATCATAATGATTTGAAAGATTTGGGAGAAGCGTCACCGCCCCTCAAATTTTTGTTCATGTCTCTTCAACCTACAAAGATACACATTTTCTCACAAATCTCAAATAAATCACCCCCCAATCTCAAAAAAACCCAACACTGCACAGCACCTATAGCCCCTATAAGTCTTATAAACCCTATAAAATCTCGCCACAAGCGAGATTTTACACTTGTTTTTTTGTTTGTTTGGTTTTTTTATGCTATATTTGCGGTGCAAAGTGGTGGGCATGTCCCGCTGCCGAGCAAGACATACTTGTAAACAAGACGAAAGCGTTTTGTTTTTGACCTAATTCGGAAATTTCGCCAAAAATTCAGCACAGGTCAAAGACAGTCATGACGCTCCGTCGCAGGTTGCGTGGTACGCCATCCCCCTAACCACGGGAGAGGGCTCGACCATAAAGCCGAGCGTGGGGGATGACTGTTCGCGGTGCAAGGGCGTTTGGCGATGCCTCCGAATTAGTGAACAGACAGACGAAGTCCCTGCGCTTTCATTATACTAATACTAAACGCCGAATTCGGGGGACTCAGGAGGCATCATTTACTCATTATGAAAAAGTTTTTATCTTTCTGCATGATTGTGCTGCTGACAGGATTGGCAGCGCAAGCCGCCACCAAGTACCAAATCAACGTCGCCGGCGTGGAAGTCACCAGCGACAATGCCAGCTACATCACTGGCGGCGACATTTCGAGCGGCTATGCATCTTATAATGCATCATCCAACACACTGACGCTTCACAGCATCACCATCACCCGCGATTCAGGCGATGGCAATTATGCCCTCCACAACAGGGACTGCTCTGGGTTGATAATTAAATGTGAGGGCACTTGTCGCCTGACAACAAGGACGGCGCACACGATCCACATGGACAAGACGACCAAGATCCAGGTTACTAGCGGTAGCTCTCTAGATGTTGCAATGACATATGCCAGTTCAAGTAGTACGGCAGCCCTTTACAGCAAGAACAATTCAGACATCTATATATGGGGCCCCGGTCGTACAAATATTGAAACATGGGGTTCGAGTGGTAATTATCCCAGAGCCATCATGGGTGAAGGCAGCAATCCTTATTTGTATTTCGATGATTTAGCTAATGTTACCATCAAATCAGCAGGTTATTCGATTTACAATTACAAAGTTTACGCTTATAGTGCCTCACGCGATTCTTGGGGAATTACTATCGAAACCAAAAACGGGTATAATGCTTTCTATAATGTCGCTGGCTTGGTTATGGGTAGCTCCGCAGTTGCGGTATGGCCTGCCGATTGTGAGGTGGCCAGTGGTTATTTATATGATGAAGACGGGGCGGCCATGACTAAGTTGGGGATTGCTAATCCCAACAATTGCTTACCTTTTAACAAGGCGAACTTCCCCGACTACAACTTCAGGCACTGGTTGCGAAGTAATCTTGATAATAGTTATTTTTGGGGTATCCACGCTCTTAATCTTGAATATTTAGACAGGTTTACTCAGATTGATTGCCATGGCCAGAGCATTTCCAGCCTGCAGGGTATTGAGAAGTTCACCTACCTGCAGACCTTGAAGTGCTATAACAATTCCATTACGTCTCTCGACCTGAGTAGCAACACTGCTCTGACCTATTTGAGTTGCTACGGCAACGACATGACATCGCTTAACGTGAACAGATGTACCAATCTGACCTATCTGGACTGCGCGCCCAACAGCCTGACATCGCTCAACGTGTCGAACCTGAGCAGACTGCAGACGCTCTACTGCTATAACAACCGATTGACCTCGCTCATCCTGCCGTCAAGTTCAAGCTCGTCTCTGCAGACGCTCTCCTGCTACAATAACAACTTCAGTTCGCTCTCCGTCACGAGCCATTCCAACCTGACCTCACTCGATGCATCTAACAATCCGTCGATGATCTCGCTCTACTGCTATGGCAACAAACTGTCTTCACTTAATGTGAAGAACTGCCCTGCCTTGCAGACATTGAAATGCTACGGCAGCAACAATACCTACTCGACACTTGACTTGACGGGCACCACGGCCCTCACCTATCTCGACTGTGGTCCCTGCCCTAACCTGTCAAGCATCACCAACCTGTCGAACTGCACAGGGATGAAAACACTCATCTGCTACGAATCCAAGCTGAGTGACCTGAGCGCCGTCAACAGCATGAGCAACCTGGAATCGCTTGACTGCCATAGCACGAAGATCACCTCGCTCTCTTTGACCTATAAGTCCAAGTTGACCTCTGTTAACTGCAGCAGCTGCACGAGCCTGACGTCCGCCACCATTTACAGCAACTCGGCTTTGACAACTCTCAACTGCAACGGATGCTCGGCAATGACTTATCTGGCCTGTAACGACAACAAGCTGTCCTCGCTTACTGTGACGAACTGCCCAGCGTTGACGACTATGAGATGTTACGGCAGTAACCAAACTTTCACCACACTTAACTTGTCGGGCACCAGCGCGTTGACCTTTCTGGATTGCCAACCCTGTCCTAGCCTGACCAGCATCTCCTACCTCGGCAGCTGCACCGCGCTAAAGACTCTGTATTGCGGTACGACAGCTATCACCAGCCTTGACCTGGCCAACTTGAGCAACCTGGAATCGCTTTGGTGTTCTGCTTCAAAGCTGACCTCGCTCTCCTTGACCAACAAGACTAAGCTGACCTCGCTCAGCTGCACCAACATCCCGACGATGACCTCGCTCACCGTCACGAGTACGCCGTTGACAAGCATTAACGTGTCGGGCAACACTGGACTGACATCACTCAAGTGCTCCAGCAACTCTAGCCTGTCCAGCATCTCAAACCTTTCGGCCTGCACCAACCTGACATACCTTGATTGTCAGAGCTGCAACTTATCTTCCCTTGACGTGACTGCCTTAACCAAACTGCAGACGATTTATTGCAGCAACAACAAACTGACCTCCCTGAATGTGTCGAGCAAAACCAATCTGACCTACTTGAGTTGCAAAGACAACCTGTTAACCTCCCTGAATGTGCAGGGTTGCACTAAGTTGGAAAATCTCTACTGCTACAATAACAGGTTGACATCGCTCTATCTGCAAGGTTGCACTGCATTGAAATTACTTAGTTGCTACAGGAACCAGATCACTGGTTCGGGCATGACAACCCTAGTGGGAAGCCTGCCCAATCGCTCATCTTCGGCAAGAGGCACGTTGTATGCTGTCGATGACACCAACGAGGGCAACACGATGACCTCTGCCCAGATTACAACAGCTCAAAACAAATACTGGGCACCCATGGAGAGGAATGGTAGCAGTTGGATTGAAATGTCTGCAGTACAGACTGGTGACGTGAATGGTGACGGCCAGGTGACCATCGCCGATGTGACCGAGCTCATCGACAGCCTGCTCAGCGGTCTCGAGGTTCCCACCCATGTAGCCGACGTGAACGGCGACGGCCAGGTAACCATCGCTGACGTGACCGAGCTCATCGACCGACTCCTCAGCGGCAACTAATAACGGTTAACAGTGAATAGTTAACAGTTGACAGTTAATAGTTAAGAGTTAACAGTTAAGAGTTAGGCATCCGCGTTCCAATCGGGACGCGGATGTCTTCATTTGGTCTAATTGGTCCAATTAGTCTAATTTGTTTAATCCGTGGACAGTTAAGAACGCGGCAGCCTCAGAAAAATCAGATAAATCCGTAGTTTAATTAAAGAGCGCGGATGCCTCTCTAAACTCTAACCTTTAAACTCTAAACCGCTCGCGTAGCGAGCAATCTTCGTGAATTATTCATTAATTATATGATCAATTCACGTTGAGAAATCGCCTGGAATTATAACCGCCCTTCGGGCGGAAAATTAAAACAAATTATAAAACAAATTTTACTTTAGAATTTTAAACAATAATTTTGTTGAATTTCTCGCGCGTAGCGCGATCTTAATGTACCGGCCGTTGATGATGGCGGCGCTTCATTTTTACACGAAAAATCGGGTAAAATTTGCTTTATTTAAGAGAATAAGATATATTTGCAGGTTGAAATCGTAAATCTCAATGATTTCTATGGCAATGATGTGGGCCACACTGGTAACCGACATTTGCTAGACGTGGGCTCATCATGGTTGAAAAACAGGTTTATTTGGCCAATGAGTATAAAGAGACAAATACTATTGTGTGTGCTGGCTTGTATCTTCCTGGCGACTCCAGCCCAGGAACAGGCCGATAACTATGAATGGTATCTTGACGAAGTGGTGGGCGATGTGTTTGTGCATCGCAATGACTTTGAGTACTACTATGTCCCCAGTGCTGCCGACATGGAGCAGCAACGGCTCAAGGGTGAGGTGTCCTATTTCCTGAACACGCCCCAGGGTTTCAGCATCAAGAAGGCTAAAGAGACAATCGACCGCCTGATGGCGAGCTATGACGACATCCAGGCCGTGGGCGGCTGGCACGAAACCACTAACAACCACTGGAAAGAGTTCCGCCACGAGAAGAACAAATTCCGCTTCTCGGTGGGTCGCAAGGCTGTGGACGAGGGCGTATATTATGTGAGCGTCACCGAGACGGCCAATTTCTACAAATCGCTGGGCAAGAAAGAAAAAGCCCAGGAAGAGAAGGTCGATGAGGAGGCCCCTGGCACCAGCAAGCCCGTGAAGCGCAACAGCAGCCGCCTGCGCAAGGAGATCTCGATGGAAGAAGCGGCTAAGCATCCCATCGGGGTAAGTCCGCTGGAGGATGAGGAGGAAGTTGAGGAGGACGATCAGCCCGCCATCGAGAAGAAGCGTGAGACCCGCCGCGAGATGCACCAGCGCAAGCAGGAACAAAAGCGCCAGGAACGGGCAGCAAAAAAACTCGAGCAAGAACAAAAACGCGCCGAGGAGCAGAAGCTGAAAGAGGCCGAGAAACTGCGCAAAGCCGAGGAAAAGAAGAAAAAACAAGAAGAGGAGCGACTCAAGAAAGAAGAGGAGCGGCTGCAGCGCGAGCAGGCCAAAGCCGAGCAGGAGCAAGCGCGCCTCGACAAGCTCAACGAACTCAAAATAAAGCAGGAAAAAGAAAAGAAAGCCGCTCGAGCCGCCGAGAGCCGTTTCCATTATCAAGATATCGCCCTGTGGCTGAGCGAGAAATATGACTTCACCCAGACCGTCGACAACGGCACCGGCACGACCATGTTCTCGACAGCGGTCAAAGACGTGGACATGGCGAAACTCGCCATCAAAAACGCCCTCAAGGGCAGCAACGCCCGCATGGGCATGCCGTGGCGCCTGAACAGTAACACCCAAATGGTGGAAACCGGCTACACGGTCGACGACCATGTGCTGGTGTTCGCCATTGGCAAGAACGACGATGGCAACATCACCATCACGATTGTAGAGGTGAGCGACGAGCAGTTTGAACAATTCAAGCAGAGCCAAATATATAACAACAAATAGAAATAAACTCTAAACCAAAAAAATAGAATAAGATGAAACAGTTTTTATTAACGTTATTGCTGACACTGGTTGTCGCAACAAGCTTCATGGGATGCAAGCCCGGCTCAAGCCATAACGCCATTCCGGTAAGCAACAGCTTCGTTTTACCCGAGGTCGCCGATGTGGTCATGTACCAGGTCAATCCGCGTGTGTTCGCTCCCAGCAACTCGCTTCAGGCAGTGCTGGCACGTCTGGACTCCATCCAGGACTTGGGCGTGAACGTGCTGTGGATCATGCCCATCTACCCGATAGGTGTTGAAAAGACCAAGAACTCGCCCTACTCGGTGAGGGACTACAAGGCCGTGGCTCCCGAGTTTGGCACGGTTGATGACCTGCGCGCCCTTGTCGAGTCGTGCCACGAGCGCGGCATGGGTGTCATCCTCGATTGGGTGGCCAATCACACGGCATGGGACAACGCGTGGCTCGCCCAGCACCCCGACTGGTACACCAAGGACTCAACGGGCAATATCATCTTCCCGCCGGGAACCGACTGGACCGACGTGGCCGACTTGAACTATGACAACAAGGAAATGCGCGCAGCCATGATCGACGCGATGAGCTTCTGGGTTGACAGCGTGGGCATTGACGGTTTCCGCTGTGACGTGGCCGATGCCGTGCCTGTTGACTTCTGGACTCAAGCCATCACCACCCTGCGCAACTCGGCCAAGCCCCGTCGCCTGCTCATGCTCGCCGAGGGTTCCAACCCCGAGAATTTCTCGGCCGGATTTGACATGAACTATGCTTGGGATTTCATGGTAGCCATCGCCGATGTGATGACTGGCAACGCCAAGGTGAACAAACTCATCCAGGTGGATCAGAACGAGTATAAGGACTTGGAACGGGGCAAATTCAAGCTGCGCTTCACCACCAACCACGACGAAGCCAACAAGGAAAGCCCCATCAAGCACTATGGCGGCGAGCGCGCTTCGATGGCAGCATTTGTCGCAACCACCATGCTGCATGGCGGCATGCTCATCTATGGATCACAGGAGGTAGGCTACCCCGAGGCCATCAATTTCTTCCACTATGTCCCCGTTAACTGGAACGCCAACCCCAAGTTGCGCGAGGAGTACAAGCAGCTCATCACCGTCTATAACGAGCATCCCGCCCTGCGTTCGAGCGGAACAATACGCGCCTTTGACGACGACGAGAACAACATCCTGTGCATCGAGCGCGTGCTCAACAACGACAATGTGCTGGTGCTGGTCAACGTGCGCGACAAGGAGCAAAACATCGAGGTTCCCAAGATGTGGGCCGACAGACCGGCCACCGACCTGATGACAGGTAACGAGATCAACCTGGGTGCCAAAATCACCATGCGACCCTATCAATACTTGTTGCTATCCAACAAGTAGTCAACCGTATAACGACACTTGCAGGTGTGCTGGAGTAACCTCTGGCACACCTTTGCTTTCTTAGGGGGGGGCATTCCTTGACCATTCAGCCGTTTGGATCCCGCGCAAAGGCGCTAAGACGCTAAGTTTTTAATTTATTGATGTTTGTGACAATACAAAATGTGCAACTGTTACTTTGTTACTGCATCGATTGATGATGGCATAACGGCACATCTCATCTTCCTGAGTCCATTAATTGAATATTAACAACTTAGCGACTTGGTGACTTAGCGTGACGCATTTCAGATGGCGTTTTGTTGAATAGTAACGAATAGCCACAACACTCCTTAAAAATGTCCATAAATGTTAAATAATGCTAACGTAATACTTTTTCTTGCTCAAAAATTATGTTATATAACATCTTTTGCTGTACCTTTGCACTCGGTTTTTCATCAAGACCTAAAATTGGTGCCGGGAGGCACGGGATTTTAAGGTTAATTACATAGGTTAAGATTTAGTTTTAAGGTTTATGTTAATGGTATTAGAGGTTAATTAGATTTTTTTCATGGATCCGCGGCGAGAGTCGGGGATTTTTTTTTGCCACATACTCCCGCCAAGAACAACCAGCCCCTCCCGCCTCATTCCACTAGCAGCGCTACAATCACCTACACCCACCCACAACGACATGCAACCATTCAGCCGTTTTGCCCCACACTAAGGCACAAAGACGCTAAGCAAGTTTTTTAGGGGCTTTCCCAGAACAATAATGAGTTCAGATTATTCAGTTGCTGATTAAAAAGCAGCGCAGCAAACATGAATAGTTGTTTTTTTATTGTTTCAATGTTGTTATAGTTGTTTGAAAAAGAATGAGCGTCAGCCAATTAGTCTAATTGACTTCGCCGAAGCTAAAGATTCGTGAAATTCGCGGACAGTTAAAAGAGCACGGATGCCTAACAGAAAACTCAGATCAATCAGTTGTTCCTTATAGTGGTCGGCGATGGTGCGGGCCACGGCATTAAGCAAAAAAAATGCTGGAAGGCTCGGGGATGGTGCCGAACACTTCCAGCGGCGAAGTATATAATAATTATGGGGGTTTTAGTGCTTAGAAGAGGTAGGTGGCGCTGATGGTCCAGCAATTATCCTTGCTGCCCGACTTGGTGGCGTCCTCGTTGACCATCTCCATCGACTTGGTAAGGCCGATACCATAGGAGGCCGACACGCGCAGGTGACGGAACAGTTCCACGCCGGCACCTAGGTCCCACGAAATGCTAGTCTTGCTGTTCTCCATGTTGCTGGCCTCGTCCTGCTTGAAGAGCAGTGAGAAGTTGGGGCCGGTGAAGGCATAGGGGACTAACAGCTTGGCTGCGCCAGGAACCTCGAGACGATAGCTCACGTGAACGGGCAGGTCAATGTAGTGGCGCTTGTAGACCTGATCGCCGTCAGCGAGGCAACTGTTGCGATGAGAATACATGGCACCAAGCTCTACACCGAGTCCGCTGACGGGCACATTGAAGTCGAGGACAAGGCCACCGGTATAGCCCATGCGGTTGTCGCGGTTGGTCACGTCGCGGTCAAAACGCATCTCACTAACGGTGAGACCGGCCTTGAATCCCAGGCGCACCTGAGCCGCTGCGGGCATGGCTGCCGCGAGCAGAATCACGGCTACTAGAATACGGAACATTGAACGTCCCATTACACACTGTTGATTACTCTTGTTGTTCTCGTTCTGGGCCTGGCCCATGTTAGTAGTTTTGTAGTTCATAACTTTTGGATTTTTTGAGTTTTTAATTGTTTTGTTGATGCAAAGTTATGACGGGAAAAGCGGGCATTCCAAACGTTTTAAACCATATTGGATGAAAGGCTGGGATTAATGTATGAAATGATTTCAAGGCATGAAAATGAGGCATTTTTCATGCTATCTGAGGGTCTGATTTTTGGCTTTTCGGCACTTGATTTCCGACGGGCATTGCCCTCAGTCAACAAACGCCTTTTATTATTAATAATGTGGTTAAGCTACAACAGGGATGGCAAGGGCGCTGCCGTGCATACCCTTTTGCAGGAGTGAACAACATGAGAAAAATGTTGCCTCACTTTCTTTGTTGTGCGACCAAGTGTTTGTATATTTGCAAAAAAGTTTTTCAACTATGAAACAGGTTCTATTTATGTTAGCCATCATGTGCGCGATGGCGATGAATGCTCAGCAAGATTTCTTTGCACCTCCTACCAACTCACCCGTTATCGGTAAGGATGGATCTGTCACTTTCAAGGTCAAGGCCCCAGGGGCCGATACGGTGCGCCTGATTATCGACACGCGCCTGGACTCGCTCATGCAGCGCCAGGGCGATGGCACGTGGCAACTGAGGCTGCGTGACCTGGAACCCGACCTGTACATGTACCACTACATCATCGACGGCATGAAGGTGCTTGACAACGAGAATGCCCACGTGCTGCGCGATGTCAAGAACGTGATGAACACGTTTGTGCTCGACCCCAACGGCGACTGCCCCATGGCGGTGCATGACGTGCCTCACGGCGATGTGCAAGCGGTGTGGTATGACTCCCCCACCCTGGGCGCCAAGCGCCGCATGATGATCTATCTGCCTCCCGGCTATGAGCAGAGCCACCAACGCTATCCCGTGTTCTACCTGCTGCACGGTTCGGGCGGCGATGAGACAGTGTGGCTGGAACAAGGCCGCGCGGCCCAAGTGCTCGACAACCTCATCGCCAGCGGTGCAGCCACTCCCATGATTGTGGTCATGCCCAACGGCAATGTTGACGAGAAAGCCGCTCCCGGCATGGGTCCCGAGGGCAACGTGCAGCCCACCTTTGCCCACAAGAACTGGATGGACGGCACTTTTGAACAGAGTTTCAACGATATCATGACATGGGTGGACAACAACTACCGCACCCGAGCCAATAAACGCTACCGCGCCATTGCAGGCCTGTCGATGGGCGGGTACCACTCGCTGTACATCAGCGCCAACCAGCCCGACGACTTCGCCTATGTGGGATTGTTCTCGGCCGCCATCAACCGCATGGACCAGGGCAAGAGCACAATCTATAATGACCTGGAGGCCAAACTGGTCACCCAGTTCAAGCAACGGCCCAAGCTGTACTGGATAGGCATCGGCAAGGACGATTTCCTGTACAAGGACAACGTCAAGTTCAGGGAACTGCTGGACAAGAACCGCCTGCGTTACACCTACCACGAGTCCACTGCGGGCCACGAGTGGGCCAATTGGCGCGACTACCTGGTCATCTTCACCCAATTGCTGTTTAAATGATGCCTAGGCTTTAGCAGGCATCCGCCTTTCTCACCTAGAACCTAAAGCCTAGAGCCTAAAATATGCTAGACACCCTCATCCAATTCTTTGCCCAATGGGGTTACCTAGGCCTGTTCCTGGGGTCATTCCTCGCCGGCAGCATCGTCCCGTTCAGCAGCGAGGCGTTGGTCGTGGCGTGTGTGGGTGCCCTGCACATGAATCCCGTCACCAGCCTGTTTGTCGCGCTGGCGGGCAACGTGAGCGGTGGCATGACGTGTTACTACATCGGTCACCTAGGGAAAATCGAGTGGATCGAGAAATATGCCCGTGTGAGCGAAGAAAAACTTAACCGCGCGCTCCATTTCATGAAGAACCGCGGCGCGTGGATGGGCTTCTTCGCCTTCATCCCCATGCTGGGCACCGCCATTAGCGTAGCCTTGGGCTACGTGCGTTCCAATGTGTGGATTGTGCTCATCACGATGACTATCGGCAAGCTGCTGCGCTATGCCGCCATCATCTGGGGCTCCCTCAAACTCATCGACTTGTTCTGACCATTGTTCATTGACAATCATGGAATTTGATCATCAAATATTAGATAATAACGGCGACTATCTGAACTTTCGTGACGATATTATGCGGCGCATTCGCAGTGCGCAGTATGATGCTATGCGAGCGGTCAACAAAGAAATGATTTCCCTTTATTGGGATATTGGCCGACAAATCACCGAACGCCAAAAAGAACAAGGATGGGGAAAGTCTGTAGTGGAAAACCTCTCAAAAGATATCCAAAAGGAATTCCCTGGGATTCAAGGTTTCGGTGTGAGGAATATTTGGAACATGGCACGTTTCTACTCTGAGTATCAATCCAATGTAATTCTGCATCCATTGGTTGCAGAAATTAGCTGGTCTAAGCATGTTTGCATTATGGAAAGGTGCAAAGAGACTCAAGAACGCCGTTTTTACATTCTTGCCACCAAGCGTTTTGGGTGGACTAAAAACGTGCTTCTTCATCAGATTGAAGCCAAGGCATTTGAGAACTATCTGCTTGGTCAAAGCAATTATGACCAAACATTACCAGAGTCCATAAAACAACAAGCTGTATTAGCTTTGCGCGACGATTACTCGCTGTCCTTTCTGGACATAGCTGGTGAACATTCCGAACATGACTTGGAAACAGCAATTGTGCGCAATATTCGTGCATTCTTGATGGAATTTGGGCATGATTTTTCTTTCGTTGGCAATCAATATCGTCTTGAAGTTGGTGGACAAGAGTATTTTATTGACCTGCTGCTTTATAGCAGACGAATGCAGGCAATGGTGGCCATAGAATTAAAAGTGGGCGACTTCAAACCCGAGTACAAAGGCAAAATGGAATTCTACCTGAATGTACTTGACGAGACTGTGAAGTTACCACATGAGAACCCTTCAATCGGCATTATCATCTGCAAGTCAAAAAACCGCACGATTGTTGAATACGCGCTACGACATGCATCATCGCCCATCGGCGTGGCCACTTACAGCATTTCTAGCGAATTACCCGAATATTACAAGGAAATGTTGCCAGCAAGCCAAGACATCGCCTCCAAAGTCGATCATCTTCTCAACCAAGGATAATAATATCAATTAAAAATATCTTACACAATGACACCTATTGAAATCCATAACGAATTGCTGGCTGGGCGCATCATCAAGCATCTGGAGCGCCGCCATTTCAACGCCCACTATTGCGCCACAGCCGCCGAGGCCATTAAATACGTCAAGTCTCTCATTCCCGAGGGCAGTAGCATTACCTGGGGAGGCTCGCAGACCATTCGAGAGATGGGACTGACGCATGAACTCATCAACAGCGGCGACTACAAGGTCATCGACCGCGACAAGGCTGAGACCGACGAGCAAAAGCGCCAATGCTACCTCGACGCGATGGATGTGGACTACTTCCTCACCAGTGCCAATGCCATCACCCAGGATGGCGTCATCGTCAACATCGACGGCCGTGGTAACCGCGTCGCCGCCATCACCTGGGGCCCTCACAACGTGATCCACGTGATCGGCATGAACAAGGTCGCCCCCACCATCGAGGCCGCCCTTACCCGTGCCCGTAACATTGCCGCGCCCATCAACACCGCGCGACTGGGCTGCGACACACCTTGCCGCCTAGACGGTGTGTGCCACAACTGCAATAGCCCGCAGTGCATCTGCAACTACGTCCACTTCACCCGCAACAGTTTCCCAGCCCATCGCCACACTGTCATCCTCATCGGCGAGAACTGGGGGTACTAAGATAAGAAAAACAATAAATACAAACTGTTTCTGATTGAGTAAAAGCTTGAATAACAAGGATATTATTGTTTAGTTGAGCATATAACATGGGAAAACCTATTTCTATATTAGATAAAGATTACATCCAATGGGTGAAAGACCTTGTCGTGCGCTATCGACATAGCCAAATTAAGGCGGCGGTCAAAGTCAATTCAGAACAGCTAATATTCAATTGGATGTTAGGTCGAGACATTGTGGAAATGAGAGTCGAGGAGCGATGGGGTGAATCTGTTATCGAACAATTAAGTAAGGATCTAAAAAAAGAAATGCCTCATGTAGAAGGATTATCTGTAACAAACTTGAGGTATTGCAGGCGATTCTATCTCCTTTATTCTCAGGCGGCTACAATTCGCCCTCAAGTTGAGGGCGAAAGTATTGATGATACTTCTCTCAGAATTCACCCCCAAGTTGGGGGCGAATTGCGTTTAGCCGAAACTTCAGCAGAGTTAGCCGATATTTTCAAAGTGCCTTGGGGACATCACAAACTCATTTTAGACAAGGTAAAAGGTGATATTAATAAAGCTGTATTTTTCATTAACCAAACTTTGGTAAATGGGTGGAGCAGAGCCATGCTGCTGAATTGGATTGATACAGGCCTATATGAACGCCAAGGCAAGGCTATTACTAACTTCAAACATACTATTCCTGACGAATCCAGTGACTTGGCTCAAGAATTAACAAAGGATCCATATAACTTCGCTTTTGCAGGTGTAACAACGCGACACAATGAAACACAGTTGAAGGAGGCACTTCTAGCCAACATCACCAATTTCCTCATAGAACTTGGAACAGGCTTCGCCTATGTGGGCAAAGAATATCGCTTGCTCATCGGTGAAACCGAGAAATTTATTGATCTGTTATTTTATAACATCAAACTGAGATGCTATGTGGTAATCGAGGTGAAAATCGATAAATTTGACTCAAAGGATATTGGCCAACTGGGAACATATGTAACGGCGGCAAACCACCTATTAAGAGTGGAAGGAAGAGACAATCCCACAATCGGGCTGTTGATATGCCGCAGCAAAGATAATACCCTAGCCAAGTATGCACTGGAATCCAGCAGCCAACCCATTGGCATCTCAGAATATGATCTTGAGAAATTCTATCCTGAAAAGGTAGAAGGCACTATACCAACCATTAAAGAGATTGAAACTAAACTGAACGAAAAAGAATTTAATACAAACAATGGATAAGGAATTGACTTTTATCGGGATTATCCCAGCGAGGTATGCCTCGACGAGGTTCCCCGGCAAGCCGCTGGCCAAGCTGGGCGGCATGACGATGATCGAGCGGGTTTACCGTCAGGTGAGCCTAGTGTTAGACCGTGTGGTAGTGGCTACCGATGACGACCGCATCATGGCGGCGGTGGAGGCTTTCGGCGGCAAGGCTATCATGACGAGTACCGAACACCGTAGCGGCACTGACCGTTGCCAGGAAGCCTATCTGAAGAACGGCGGTCACGAGGATGTCATCATCAACATCCAGGGCGACGAGCCATTCATCCAGCCCGACCAGTTGCATGCTATCATGGCTTGCTTTGACGACCCGACGACCGATATCGCCACGCTGGTGCGACCCTTTGATGCCAGCCGACCCTACAGCGAGTTGGAGAACCCTAACAGCCCCAAGGTGGTGCTCGACAGCCAAATGCGCGCCCGCTATTTCTCGCGCTCAGTGATTCCCTTTGTGCGAGGCAAGGAACCCGGCGAATGGCCTGCAGCCACACAATACTACACTCATGTGGGCATGTATGCCTACCGCGCCGCAGTGCTCGCGGACATAACGCGACTGCCGCAGTCACCGCTTGAACTGGCCGAGTCGTTAGAGCAACTGCGCTGGCTCGAGAACGGCTATACCATCAAGGCTGGTATCACCACCACGGCAACCATCGGCATCGACACGCCCGAGGACCTCGCCCGCGCTGAGGAATATCTGGCAAACTCCTAATTTCTAACTCCTAACTATTAACTATTAAAAAATGAAGTCTTCAATTCTCACTATAATCTGCCTGATAATGGCGATGGGTGCAATAGCCCAACCCCAACTGAATGGGGAACCATGGATGGACCTGCAAGTGAACGAAATCAACCGCTTGCCGGTTCACACGTCATTCTTTGCCTTCAATATCGAGGACGATGCGTTGTTCCGACAGCTTGCACAGTCGGGACGATATCTGTCGCTCGACGGCGACTGGAAATTCCATTGGGTGGCCAACCTCGACGAGCGCCCCACCGACTTTTGGCGCCTCGACCTGGATGACAGCACTTGGGGCATGATGCCCGTGCCTGGCATGTGGGAATTGAACGGCTACGGCGACCCTGTGTATGTCAACATCGGTTTCCCGTGGCGCGACAATTGGAAGAATGACCCGCCTCGTGTGCCTGTTCAGGACAACCATGTGGGCACTTATCGCCGCCACATCTCCTTGCCTGCTGACTGGAAAGGTAAACAAATCATCGCCCATTTCGGGAGTGTGACCAGCAACATCAATCTGTGGGTCAACGGCCAGTTTGTGGGCTATGCCGAGGACAGCAAACTGGCTGCCGAGTTTGATATCACACCCTATGTCCACGAGGGCGATAACCTGCTGGCGTTCCAAGTGATGCGTTGGTGTGACGGCACCTACAGCGAGGATCAGGATTTCTGGCGCCTGTCGGGTGTGGCACGGTCGAGTTATCTTTATTGCCGTGACAAGAACTACCACATCGATGACCTGCGCGTGACAGCGGGTCTCACCGATGATCTGAAAGACGGTACATTGATGATTGCCCCTGTCATTACAGGCAAGGGCACGATGAGTTACCATCTGCTTGACGCTCAAGGAAACGAAGTGACCATGACGCCTGCAGGCGAAAACCGCTGGATTGTTCCCTCAGCCCAACAATGGACAGCCGAGACGCCCTATCTCTACATCCTGGTTGCAACGCTGGTTCCCGCCGACAAGAAAGCCAAGGGAGAGACCATTGTCCAAAGAATCGGTTTTCGCCGTGTGGAGATCAAGAACGGCCAACTACTGGTCAACGGCAAGGCCGTCTATTTCAAGGGTGCCAACCGTCACGAGATGGATCCCGACGGCGGCTATGTCGTGTCGCGTGAGCGCATGATAACCGACATCAAGGAGATGAAGCGTATGAACATCAACGCCGTGCGCACCTGCCACTACCCCGATGACCCGCAGTGGTATGACCTGTGTGACGAGTACGGCCTGTATGTCATTGCCGAGGCCAATCAGGAAGGCCACGGCTTCCACTATGACCCCAACACGGCTCCGACCTACAAGCCCATGTTTGCCAAGCCCATTCTGGAGCGCAACCAGCACAACGTGAGCGTGCAGTTCAACCATCCTAGCGTCATCGTGTGGTCGCTGGGCAACGAGACCTGTGACGGCCCTAACTTCACTGCCGCCCGTGACTGGATACGCTCTGTTGACCCCTCGCGCCCCATCCACTGGGAGCGTGCCCAAGGCGGCGAGAATACTGACCTAATGTGCCCGATGTATGCCTCGCCCGAGTGGTGCGAGCGCTACGCCAGCAAGCCCGAGAGCACCAAGCCGCTCATCCTGTGCGAGTACAACCACACGATGGGCAACTCGGGTGGCGGACTGATGGAATATTGGGACATCGTGCGCCGCCAGCCCAAGTTCCAGGGCGGCTTCGTGTGGGACTTCGTCGATCAGGGCCTGCGCGTCAAGACCGCTGACGGCAAGGAGTATTTCTCCTATGGCGGCGATTACAACACCCACGACCCCAGCGACAACAACTTCAACTGCAACGGCCTCGTAAGCCCCGACCGCGTGTGGAATCCGCACGCCTATGAGACCGCCTATTACTACCAGAACGTCTGGGCCGAGGACGTGAACGTGCAGCAAGGTGACATCGCTGTGAGGAACGAATTTTTCTTCCGCGACCTGAGCAATGTGAAGATGCGGTGGCAACTGCTCGCCGACGGCCAGTCGGTGCTTAACGGCGAGGAACTGAACCTCGATGTGGCACCACAGGGACGCCAGATGCTGCATCTGCCCATTGCAAACACCCTTGCCGCGCTTGAATCGAACAGCGAGGTGATGCTCAATGTCGATTTCATGCTCAAGGAGCGTGAGCCGCTCATGGATGCTGGCCAGCGCATCGCCTATGCCCAGTTGCCTGTCAATGAGGTGGTGCATCATGCAGCCCAGATGCCCTCAGGGAATAGTAAACTCAAAGTCTTTACCAAACCGGGAAACATGATTTTGGTCTGCGACAAAGATATGATAATTGCTTTTGATAAAGAAACGGGACTGATGACTCACTATGAGGTGGACGGTATTAACCTGTTGGGTGAAGGCGGCTCGTTGAGGCCAAACTTCTGGCGTGCTGTGACCGACAACGACATGGGCGCCGGAATGCAGCAAAAACTGAAAGTGTGGCGCAATCCCGTGATGAACCTGACTTCACTTGCCGTAAACAAGAAGGCATCGGACAAGTCTCAGAAAACCATTGTCGCTACCTATGACATGCCTGAGGTGCATGCAACGCTCACGCTGACCTACGAGATCCACAGCGGCGGGGCCATGTGCGTGACCCAAGGCATCGCCTTTGATGACAGCTACACCGAAATACCCGAGATGCTACGCTTCGGCATGGTAATGGAAATGCCTTATTCGATGGAGAGCAGCCGTTTCTATGGCCGCGGACCCATCGAGAACTATGCCGACCGCCGCTACAGCCAGCGCCTGGGCATCTACCGCCAGAGTGCCGACGAGCAGTTTTATCCCTACATCCGTCCGCAAGAGACAGGCACCAAGGGCGACATCCGCTGGTGGAAACAGACCGATAGCCAAGAAATCGGCATCAAGGTGACAGCCGACAAGCCTTTCTATGCCAGCGCACTGCACTACGACATCTCCATGCTTGACGAGGGCAATGAGAAGCACCAGCGCCATCCCTCTCAGTTGAGCAAGTCGGCCTACACCGTCCTCACCCTCGATAGTGAGCATTGCGGTGTGGGCGGTATCGACAGTTGGGGCGCACGCCCGCTGGAGCAGTACCGCCTTCCAGCCATCGACCGCACCTGCACCTTCACCATTGTCCCCATCCATGATTGATGACATCAATCGGTAGGGATAGAGAAATAGAAAAACATGACATGGGGATAATTATTTCAAAAAAACGGATGTGCGGAACTTGATATGTAACAAAAATGAAATATCTTTGCAGATTGTATCTACCAGCCGGTCATGTTTCTCCACACATGAGTGAGGGTTGGTTACATGTAATCGACAAGAGCTTCAAGATATGAACAAAGTATACCTATACTCTTTAAAACAATATCTACAGCATTATTCCCTGTGTAACAAGCTGAAACGTTTCAAGGGAATGCACAAGGGCCAACGCTGCTTCATCATCGGCACGGGTCCCAGCTTGACAATTGAGGATCTGGAGAACCTGAAAGGCGAAATCACCTTTGGCTCAAACCGCATCTTTGAGATTTTCCCCAAGACGACGTGGCGTCCCACCTACTATGTCAATCAGGATTTCAAACTGATTGACAAGTTCCAAGAGGAAATCAAGAATGTGGACTGTAGCCATGCGTTCCTGCCCATTGATACACTTCCCTTATTTGGAGAGCGAGAGGATTTTTCTTATTTCGTCTTGAGGCATAAGGACTTCTATCCAGGAGATGCCGACTTCAGCACCCACATCAATAGGTTCCTAGGCCAAGGGTTTACTGTGACCTATGGCGCTATTCAGTTAGCCTTCTATATGGGATTCAAGGAAGTGTACCTCGTGGGTATCGACCACAATTATTCCATCAGCCTAAACGAGAAGGGCGTCCCCGTAATGAAGGACGATGTGAAGGATTACTTTGAAGGGTCCAAGGCGAGCAACAAGGGCTTGAACCTGCCGCGCATCGTTGAAAGCACAATGGCCTATATGACAGCGCGCAAGTTTGCCGACAAGCATCCCGGTTTCAACATCTACAATGCCACACGTGGCGGCAAACTCGAGGCCTATGAGCGAGTGAGCCTTGATGACGTCCTCAAGCGTTGATGGACATCAGCCAGCCCTGCTCCACCACCTTGAGCATCAATTTCCAGTAACTGAATCTAACTAAAACATTCAATATATGGCAAAAGATTTCAATATTCTTGACTGCACACTGCGAGACGGCGGCTACTATACCGACTGGGATTTCTCGCCCAGCATCGTGAGCACCTATCTCGACGCGATAAACAGTCTGCCCATCGATTACATCGAGGTGGGCTATCGCAACAATCCCGACAAGACCTACATGGGCGAGTATGGGTATTGTCCGGTGCCATCACTGAAGCGAATCCGCAAGAAATGCACCAAGAAAATCGCTGTCATGCTCAACGAGAAGAGCACGGTTGTGGAAGACTTGCACAACCTGACCGAACCCTTGCACGGCATTGTGGACATGATCAGGCTCGCCGTTGACCCCAAGAACATCGACCGCGCCATCAATCTGGCCCGTTGCATCAAGGAGGACGGCTTTGACGTGGGCTTTAACCTCATGTACATGTCCAAGTGGCAAGAATACGAGGGGCTGTTTCCCAAGTTATCCCAATTAAAAGGGGTCGTCACCATCTTTAACATGGTAGATTCATTTGGCAGCATGATGCCCGATGATGTGGCCAAAACCATCACCGAAATAAGGAAACACACCGATTGCACACTGGGTTTCCATGGTCACAACAACCTGCAACTGGCTCTCATCAACACGCTCACGGCACTTAGGTGCGGTGTCAAGTCGGTGGACGGGACCATCCTGGGCATGGGCCGTGGCGCCGGTAACCTCAATACCGAGTTGCTGCTTACCTGCCTCAACCGCCAAGGGCTGGATGTGGACTTTAACATGCTGGGCGATGCCATCACCGCCTTCATGCCGCTGTGGAAGCAATACAACTGGGGCACGAGCCTTCCTTACATGATTTCAGGAGCCAACTCCATCCCGCAGAAGGAGGTGATGGCATGGTCGATGAACAGGGCCTACAGCTTCAACAGCATCGTCAGGGCTGTGGACAACAAGCGCGCCCACCTGGCCGACAACGCCCATTTCGACCAGCTCACGGCCAACCACTATGACGATGTGATGATCATTGGCGGCGGTGGCACGGTCATTGACCACTTGGAGGCCATCACCGAGTTTATCGCTTCTCATCCCGGCATGGCCATCGTGTTTGCGACAGCCCGCCACGCCACCTCGTTCAAGCACATCAACAATGACAAATTCTTTGTGCTGGTGGGCAACGAGGCCAAGCGCATGGAGAGAACCGTTCCGGCTGCCGAGTTTAACGGGACTTGCGTCCTGCCCCCTTATCCCAGGACGATGGGAACCGATGTGCCCAGCTATGCCAGCAAAGCCACCTTTGAGTTACCGCAAATCAGCTTCACCAATGACTTTATCGACTCCTGCACCACAGTGGCGCTGCAAACGGCCATCGAACTGACCCCCAACAGGATTTTCATCGTGGGATATGACGGTTATCGTGGCCAAGTACTCTCGGACAAGGAGATGGAACTGAGTAATGAAAACCGCCAACTATTCAACCAGTTTGAGGACTTTACCTCCAAATCATTAGTTTCCCTGACACCCAGTCTTTACCGCAGCCTGCATGTAAAATCGATTTATCAATTCCTTTAAATACTCATCATGAATATTATAGCTGTTATCCCGGCCCGCTACCAGTCGTCACGATTTGAGGGCAAACCGCTCGCTGAAATCTGCGGCAAGCTGATGATTGAACGAGTCTATCTCCAGGCCAAGAAAGTGAAAGAATTCAGTGAGGTGTATGTCGCTACCGACGATTCACGCATCTTTGACGCCTGCCAGCAACGAGGCATCAACGTGATCATGACATCGACCTCTCATCGCACGGGTACCGACCGCATAGGCGAAGTGGCCGAGAAAGTACCGGCCGACCTCTATGTCAACATCCAGGGCGACGAGCCGCTGATTGAGCCCGAGACTATCAAGGCCGCCATCCAGCCCTATCTGGATAATCCTGACACAGGCATCATGGTCACCAACCTCATGACCGAGATACATGACCCCGTGGACCTCATCAACTTCACGGTTCCCAAGGTGATTGCTGCTGCCGACGGGCGTGGCGTGTTCCTCACGCGCTCGGCAGCGCCGTTCCCCAAGGGTAACATCAACGTGAAGTATTACAAGCAAGTGTGCGTCTATGGCTTCAAGCCCGAGGCCCTGAAGTTCTATTGCGATTACGGCAAGAAGTATGGCAAGGCCAAGGTCGAGTCGGTAGAGGACATCGAGATCCTGCGTTTCATCGAGAACGGTTATCATGTGCACTACATTGAGGTGCAGAGCGAGACCATTGCCGTTGACACGCCCAACGACCTCGAGCGCGTCATCGAATACATGCACGCCAACAACATCGAATAATACCCACTGCCTCACTGGCAGAGCGATATAGCGGAGTAGTCAACACACTACCCCGCTTTTTCATGTTGATGGCATAGAGCGAACCTCAAGGATGAAGGCATAAGGATTTTTGGAGAAAAGCGGGAAAGTGCTTATATTTGCGGTGTAAAAACCAATAAATAGCAATCATGAAGAAAAAGGCATTATTCTTGTTAATGGCGGTAGCCATGGGATGGCTCACCGCTCATGCAGCGGTCAAGGTTGACCGCATTGAGCCCACCAACTGGTATGTGGGCATGAAGAATCCCAGTGTGCAACTCATGGTTTATGGCGAGGGCATCCGCGATGCCGAGGTAAACATCGACTACGCTGGCGTGACCATCGACAGCCTGGTGCGCCTCGACTCGCCCAACTACCTGCTCGTCTATCTGAACACCCGCGGTGCCCAACCTGGCACGATGGACATCACCTTCAAGCAGGGCCGCAGCAAAAAGAAAGTAAAATATGACCTGTTGGCCCGCGAGATGAGCGGCGACAAGCGCCAGGGCTTCACCAATGCCGACGTGCTCTATATGCTCATGCCCGACCGCTTTGCCGACGGCAACCCTGCCAATAACCAGATTGCCGGCATGGAGGCCTACAAGAACGACCGCACGCAGCCCAGCCTGCGCCATGGTGGCGACATTGAGGGCATTCGCCAACATCTGGACTACTTCAATCAGTTGGGCGTTACGGCCCTGTGGTTCACGCCTGTGTTGGAGAACAATTCGCCTGACGGCCATGGCTACTCGACCTATCACGGCTATGCCACCACCAACTACTATAAAGTGGACCCGCGTTTTGGCACCAACGAGGAGTATCGCCGTCTGGTAGATGAGGCTCATGCCCATGGCCTAAAGGTCGTGATGGACATGATTTTCAACCACTGCGGCGCTCATCACCCCTGGCTGAAAGACATGCCCAGCCATGACTGGTTCAATCAACCCGACTACAAGAACAACTACCTGCAGACGAGCTATAAGCTCACGCCCATTATGGACCCCTATGCCAGCGAGATTGACCTCAAGGAAACCGTCGAAGGCTGGTTCGTGCCCTCGATGCCCGACTTGAACCACCACAATGTCCACGTGATGAACTACCTGATCCAGAACAGCATCTGGTGGATTGAGACCGTGGGCATTGACGGCATCCGCATGGACACCTACCCCTATGCCTATGCTGACGCGATGGCTCGCTGGATGAAGACCCTCGATGCCGAGTACCCCAACTTCAACGTCGTGGGCGAGACCTGGGTGGAGCATCCCGCTTATACCGCCGCCTGGCAAAAAGGCAACAAGGTGGGCAAGCCCGAGAGCTACCTGCCCACGGTGATGGATTTCTCATTCTATGAGAAAGTGGATAGTGCCAAGAAAGAAGAGACCGACGGCTGGTGGCGCGGCTATAACCGCGTGTACAACAGCCTGTGCTTTGACTACCTCTACCCCAACCCGTCGAGCGTGATGGCCTTCATCGAGAACCACGACACCGACCGTTTCCTGGGCAACGGCAAGGACATGCCGGCACTCAAGCAGGCACTGGCCCTGCTGCTGACCATCAAGCGCATCCCGCAGCTCTATTATGGCACCGAGGTGCTCATGAACGGCACTAAAGAGGTCACCGATGGTAACGTGCGCAAGGACTTCCCTGGTGGCTTCCCTGGCGACAAACAAAACGCATTCACCGCCGAGGGTCGCACCCCCGAGCAGAACGACATGTTCAACTGGCTGAGTGCCCTGTTGCACTGGCGCAACGGCAACGAGACCATCATTCGCGGCTACCAGACCCAATTCATCCCCTGGAAGGGCGTGTATGTCGTTACCCGCCGCTGGCATCGCAATACCGTGATGACCATCATCAACGGTACAACAAAACCCGCCACGCTCGAGGTAAACCGCTATGCCGAGCTGTTTGAGGGCGACAACCGCATGGCCTCCGACGTCATCACCGGCAAGCAGTATGATCTGTCCAGCAACGTGCCGCTAGAGCCTCGCGCTACCCTCGTGCTGGAATTCTGATGCGACATTAGCTATCAAGGACAAAAAGATAGATCCTGCTGGGATATGATATTTTTATCGATATTTAGTTCTCGAAATTAGTCGTTGGACTCTTGCAAAATTGGTCTTTAAGGAGTAACTTTGCAGTCAATAAGAGAGGAACGTCTCAAGAATGAGTAAGCTATACAGATATTATCAACGTGGTCGCCACCCAAGGGGATTCTGGGGCGGACGAGTCTTAACGGCCATGAACGGCAAGGCCCATGCTGCCATGCCCGAATGGGCGCTGGCCGAGCTGAAAGTCAACCCAGGAGACCATGTGCTGGATATGGGCTGCGGTGGCGGTGCCAATATTGAACGTATCCTCACCAAGTGCCCTGAGTGCATGGTGAGAGGCATCGACTTGTCAAAGAAGTCACTGGAATATACCACCGAATTGAATTATCGAGCCGTCAAGGATGGCCAGTGTTTCGTCATTGGCGGTAGTGCGACACAATTACCGCTTGCCAAGGACAGTTATGAAATCGTAATGGCCTTTGAGACCATCTACTACTGGCCCACTATCGAGATGGGGTTTTCTGAGGCTTTGAGGGTGCTCAAACCTGGCGGCACATTTATTATTGGCAATGAGCTCGATGGTGAGGGGCAACAATACCGCGACATGGAGAAGGCCATTGGCGGCATACGCATCTATACCATTGAGGAAATTGAGCAGCAGCTCGAAGAACTGGGATTCACCGATATCTACTCTCGCCACCATGAGCAAGAGCATTTCATTTGCGTCATGGCTAAAAAGCCCAACGAGGATTAACCCAGAGTAACACGGTATCGAGACTTATAGAAACGTGGCAACAGAGGATGACCTCCATTGCCACGTTTTCCTTATCGTTAACGAGCGAGTGGTTACTCGACAAAGTGTTTAAGCTCATACAGGGCTGGCAACGCCTTTCCATTTGCATGATCCCACAGGCCCGCGTTATACCAGTTATCATTCACGTGCAGGACGCTCCAATAGTTACCACCCAACCCATACTCGTTGGCCTCGGGGAACCACCAGAACAGGCCTTTTACCTTAGCGTACGGTTTGAGTTTCGTGATGAGGTCGGCCGTGAACTTGCGCTGTCCTTCATAGGTCAGCGGCCACGTCGATGAGTAGTCCAAATCGCCCATGCTATAATGGTAGCTATAGCCTGTCTCGACAATCATGATGTCCTTGTCCTGATAGGAGTTGGACACGTTATTGAGGGCAATAGCCAAGGTACCCAAATCGCCATGGAAATAGGGATAATAGCTCAACCCGATGATGTCATAGTCCACCTGCTTGCTCCTCATCTGATTGTAGAAATTGAGCAGGATGTTGACCTTGGCAACACGCTCGGTGTGCAGGATGATTTTAGCTCTAGGACATTCCTCACGGCAAGCACGACCGGCCGCCTTGAGCAAGTTGGCAAAACGATCCCAGTTGGCCTCGTTGCCCATGTAGCACTTCTTCAAGTTGGCTGTCGGTGTGCCTACAGGGCCCCACAGCATACCGTAACTGATCTCATTGCCCGTCTGGATGTAGTCGGGCGTTGCACCCGCAGCCTTGAGCTCACGCAGGCAATCACGGGTGTACTCATACACCTTCTGGGTCAGTGCCTCATCGTCCAGATCGGCCCACTCGGCGGGCGTGAACTGCTTGACAGGATCGGCCCAGCTGTCGCTATAGTGGAAATCGAGCATGAACTTCATGCCAGCATCCTTGATGCGCCGGCCCAGCACCTTGACAGTATCCAAGTTCTGGATCACACCCTGTCCTTTATCGGAATTGGAGGCGTTAGCAGGATTGACAAACAGGCGCACACGGGCCGCATTCCAGCCTTGCTGCTTGACCCATGTGATCACATCATTGATGCGCTGGTTGTTGATGTCACGGTAATAGGCCGAGGTCACACCATAGCCTAGCGCCATGCGCTGGTGGGCCTCATACTTGGTCAGCATGGAGATATCGCCACCCACAACAGGGCCGTCAGGTTCCTCACCACCCCTCAGGATGATGTCTATCACGGTATTGATATCGATGATATTGATCTCGCCATCGTCATTGACATCGCCTGCCAGGATAGCGCTATCCGACAAGATGATGTCGATGACCATATTCACGTCGCTGATAGTGACCTCACCATCGTTATTCACATCGGGACGCACAGCAGCCATGGCGCTCACGCTGGTCAGAGCCAGAGCGAGCGCCACGCTGATACTTAAAAAAGTCCTTTTCATATATTGATTGTTATGAAGCCAAAATGGAGTCGATTACAGCGCTGATGTCACTGATGTTCACCTCGCCGTCGCGATTGACATCACACTTGGGATTGGTCGTCGACCCCATGAGGATCGCGTCGATCACGGCGCTGATATCACTGATGTTCACCTCACCATCGCCGTTGACATCGCCTTCGAGTTCATTACCACCCTCGAGACTGGCCAGATAGGTTTCGGTCACATCACTCACGTTGTACTTGTTAGTTTGTGTGGTCACCTCAAACACTGACGAGTGTCTCACGTCGGTCACGTCAACCGTCTGCACGTTGCTAGGACCTTGGTTGAACACAAAATTCATGCAATAGTCCTTGCCCGTAATCATGTACTTGCAGTAGTAGAACTTCACGCCATTTACCGTCTTGTAATCGGTGATGCTCTGGCCGGGCCAGTTACCGTTGAACTGCTTGTTGGTGGGAGTGTCCCAAGTGTAATAGTTCACTACCGACCAGTTGTTGGGAGCCACGGTGGGATCCTTGAGGTAAACCGTAATCTCATAGGGCTCAAACACGCTGGTGTCGATGATATAGTTACGGGTAATCACGCCACTCACGGCACCATTGATGAGCAGACCCACCTTGAGGGTCTTTGTGCCGTTAATATTGATAGTGGCACCGTCGTTGACCTTGGTACCGTTGCTGGCGGTGGGCTCGCTGCCATCAAGGGTATAGACCAGGCGGGCGCCATCTGTCTGGCTCACGGCGGTAAGTTTCACGTCAAATGCCTCGTTATACTCGCCACTGGGAACGCTGGCCCAAGCCGTCTCGGTGTTCTTGCTCAGGGCCAAGCGATAATTGGTGCCGCTCAGCACCACGACGTAGGTCGAGGGAATTTCATAAGCGGTAGTACCCATGGCAGCCATGAGCGTGCCGCGGGTGCCCACGGTGCGCTGCACGTAGTAATTGCTAGCCGCGTTTTGGGCCTGGTTAAAGCTGGTGCTCTGGTTGTGGATACCGGCCAGCTGGCGGGCATAAATCATCTGCTTGATGGGCTCCTTGTATTCAATCCAGTGCTTGAGGAACACACAAGGCGTACCCGGCATCGTCAACAGATAAGCGTTAGCAGCCTCAACATTGTTGCGGATGGGGTCCTGCTGGTTGCCGGCATCACGGTACTCGGTATCGTGGTTCTCGACAAAGGTTACCGCATAACGGCAATAGTTCGTCTCCCTGCACAAGCCCTTATTGGAACTTGTACCCAGGTTAGTCCATCGGTTATTGTTGGCCGCATCACGGATCACGTAGCGGAAGGGGAAGTCAAACGCGGCGCTTTGCACGACGCCATCCACCTTGGTGCCATCGATCCAGTTCTTCACCGTCGTTTGATTGCCATCCCAGAACTCGCCCACCGAGTATTGGGCGTTGATATAGGAATTGTACATGCCGGTATAGGAAGCGCCATAACCCTTAGTCATATCATAACGGAAGCCCGTGTAACCCAGGTCGTTGAGCAGCAAATCCAAGTAGGCCTTGACGATGGTTTGCACATTGGTGCTCTTGTGGTCCAGGTCACGCATGCCGCTCCAGTCCTCACCGGTATCGTTGTTGTTGCTCAGCGACTTGCCGTTCTGGTTAGCCCAGTTCAGCGTAGCCCCGCCGTCATCGTTCTTGCAGATGTCGGTAGAGAGCATTTTATAGGTCACCCCTTTATACACCTCAACAGGGAAGGTCACCCAGTCGTTGATGGTCTTGCGGTGGTTAATCACCACATCGGCGATGGTGCCGATACCCTTATTCTTAAAGGTGTTGATCATCGAGCGCAACTGCGACTCATTGCCAAAGGAGCTGTTATAGTCGGTGAACCAGTACAGGTCATCATAGCCCATCGATGTTCCGCCACCAGTGTTGGCACTCTGGGGAATCCACACGAGCTTGAAAAACTCGGCCAGCTCATCGGCTTGGGATTCGAGTTTTGTCCAGCGGGAATCGGAAAAGGAATTCCAGTAAAAGCCTTGCAGCATCACGCCTTCATAGCGTGAGGGCCAGCCCTGAGCCAGTATCAGCAATGGCAACATCACAGCAAGTGCAGTAGTAACAATCTTTTTCATAGTCTCTATCGTTTTTAGTGGTTATACTTTTCACAAAATTAGTGCAACTCGGGCACAAAAGCAAAAAAATTCTTGATTTTGTTGAGACACAAGCTAATTGATGCAAATTTAGCAATTTATCCACAATTTCAACAACACAGCCATCATAATGTCGAAAAAAAAGTGCGTGCAATCGTTTGCAACCCCATCCCCTCCCTTTAGGGGCAATTAAAAAAAGCGGCTCCCATGCTCGTGGGAACCGCCTTTTTATCATCTGCTGATTTCAGCAGGAGTAATTCACATTACCTGAGCACCTTGATAGCGCTGCGGCTGCCGTCGGTGTAGGTGGTCACAACGATGGTGAGACCGTTGATCTCCTTCACCTCCTGGCCCATGATGTTGTAGTAGCGAACGCTCGAAACGACCTTCTCAACGTCGTTGCTCAGCTCGTCAACACCACCAACGGCCTTAGTCAAGCGGTAAACAGTGAGGTTGCCACCAGGATAGTACTGATAGATGGTGACTGCCTTCTTACCAACCTCGGCATTGAGCCAGTTGGCCTGGAAGGTGTTAGCATTGGCAGCAACGGTCGACTCAACAACAGCGATGGGCTCAGCACCAGCCTCGGCGATAGCAAAACCGTTTTGATAGTCGGGCATGATGGGATAGATGTAGTATTCCTTCTCATCCCAAACGAACGGGAAGATACCGTTAGCATGACCCTTACCGGCCAGCTCGATAGCGGTAGCGGTGAAGTTCTCACCGTCAAACGCGAGCTTGCTGGGATTGCCGCTACGATAAGCGTAGATGAGTGCATCCTCGTCGTTGAGGTCCTTGAAGTAGTTGATCACAGTAGAGGTCTGGCCAACCAAGCCGTCACAAGCAGCGGTGTAGCACTCGTCAACATTCACCTCGCCACCAGCGATAGTCAGGACAGCAACACCATCGGTGAAGGGATCGGTACCAGTGTTGCCACCGGTCAGGTAGAGGGCACCATCCTCCATGAGGTTACCCTTAGCGAAGCCGATGAAGTCGCAACGGCCCTGCAGGCCGCACTCCTCAGGAACGGTGTATTCCTTCATCTCGTTGGTCTCGGGGTTGATCACCTTGATGGTAGCCTCGGCCCATGCGCCGGGGAAGGCAGCGTTGCTGACAACCAAGTTGCCGGCCTCGTCGCGGGTGATACCGCAGTTAGCGCCACCAGGATACTCGGTGTTAACAATACCGTTCTCATCAATAACGACAACCTTCTGGTCGGCCTTGTTGTTGATATAGAACTTGCCGTTCATACCGAAGCCCTGACGTACATCGCCAGTCATCTCGCTTGCAAACGGGGTAGCCATCTCCCAAACCTTCTCGATCTTGTAGGTTACCTCACCCGGCTCAACACCACCAGCCTTGGTAACAACCAGCGTGTTAGCCTCAAGATTTACCACCAGGTCATAGGTACCGGCGGGAACCTTAAAGCTGTTCTGCTGGCCGAAGGGAGCCAAGCTCAGTTCGATGCCGAGCTGGTCCTCGCTCAGGAGGTAGTCGGCCTCAACGGCACCCAAGCGATAGGCTGCGATGCCTGACCAATCGTCAGCGCTCTCAGCAAGCTTGGTGGTGAAGGCAAAGTAGCTGTAGCCAATGCCGTCGGCATCGTCGATGTGAGCGCCATCGGTAGTGATGGTAGCGGTGAAGATGTTCTCGTCCTCGGTTGCCATGGGCACGCCCACGTTGGGAGCCCAACCATTGCCGTTAGCCTCACCCAGTACATACAACTCACCAGTGCGGGGGTCAAAGCTGCCGCTCTTCACCCAACTGTAACCCACCTCGTTGTTCTCGGGGTTGAAGGTGAAGGTCACGTCATAGAGACCAGTCTCATCAACCTCAACAACTACGTTGTCGTTGGGCCATGCATTACCCCAGTCGCGGTTACCAACCACCTTGAATGCCAACTCATTGCCTGCGAGCTGGCAGCCATACTTGGTCAGTGAATAGGTACCATCGGCCTGCTTAACCATGTCATTGTCAGCATTGCTAGGATCCCACTCGGTGCCAAATACCGATGCGGGAGTACCTGCTACGGTATAGGTTTCAATGGGGACAGGAATCACAACACCCTCAATCTTGAACTTGAGGATGGCGGGGTTGAAAGTAAATACATACTCGCTACCACTACCGGTGAACTTGTAGGACTTGTCACCACCCTGGGGGGTTGATACCCACTGGTTAACACCAACCTCAACATCGCTGCCCGAGGGGCCATAGCGATAGCTGGAGTTGAACACGTCCCAGTTTGAATCGAGACCGCTTGCAAACACAAACCAAACCGAACCGTTGATGGTGGCACGGTAACTGTAGGTACCGTTGCCATTGTCGGTCATCTCAACACCGTTTCCCGGATCCCAGTTTCCAAAGGGATCATTACCCACGATGTAGTAAGCTGCCTGTGATGTAAAGGCAAGCATTACTGTCATTGCAAAAAGAGTAAAGAATTTTTTCATAACTCCAATAAATAATTAAGTCGGTTAATAACAAATATAATAATGTGATAATTACCTGTTACTGAAAAAAAGCGGCTGATTGCCGTCCGCCACATTGGGTGGACAGCAACCAGTCGCGATATGTTCAGTCGTTAGTCATTACTGAGCAATGAAATAGTACCTGCCCAAAATGTCGTTGAAGATCACGTTGTAGGTGCCTGCAGCAACGGGGATATTGGGACCATTCACCACACCAGCGCCCACGGGGAACGTTGATGAGCCCCAGTTATTGTTCCAGCCGGCATCGGCAGCAAACTTGAGCTCGGTATCGGTAGCATAGGTCGCACCCTTCATGATCCAGTCGTGGTTCTCAACCACGCTGCTCATGCGGGTCATGAGTGTGCCACCGGGATTCCAATCCTGATAGTCACCAGGCATACCCATGATGTTGAATACGCTAACAGCACCAGTGTACTTGGTGATGGTTACAGCATCCATCTCCATGTCATAGACGATCTCATAGTAACCGTCCTCTTCCATCTTGATGTCGCTGCTGCCACCGTCATTCTTGACGAGGGCACCATCGCCCATACCCCACTGCTCATCCCAGTTGCCCGGGGTGTGAATGAGCTTGAAGCCCTGGCCAGCGGGGAAGTAGCCCACGTAGGACAGGATCGAGTAGTTATCTGATGCAGGATACATGGGAACGAGTGCCGTGCCCAGGGCGTCGGCAGCATTGCCCCACGAACCGTCACCGATGCATGAGCCAACGAGGTACCACAGGTCGGGAGTGCCCAGTTCCTTGATAGGCTCGATCTCAAACGTGCGGTTCATCATGTCGAAGGTCAGACGATACTTGTCGGCTCGGATGCTGGCGGGAATCATGAATGCGAAGGCCACCTGGTCGTTGGCGCCCTCAACAAAGTTACCCGTCAACTCGTTCTCACCATTCACGGAATAACCGATGAAGTCACCACCCCAGAAACCATCAACACCAAGGTCCATGGTTTCCTGAGAATAGATCTTGAACCAGTTGTCCTCACCAGTAGCGGGAACTACAACGGTGAACACGGGGTTAGCGTAAACGTCGCCGCCGCCGTTATCCAACTTGTAAGTCTCATCACAGGGAGTCCAGCCATTGCTGGTGCCCACATAGTAGTAAGCGCTCGAGATCTTGGGAGCGTTGGGGATCACCTTCACGGGGAACTCGCCGCTCATAATGGTCGTGGCAGTGGTGCCGTTGGTCATCACGCTCTTCACGCGGGCAGTGAGCTCACGCACCTCGGGTGCCTGGCCAAACTGCTGAACCACGAACAACTGCAACTCATCGGCATCCATCGTGCCATCCATGCCCAGCACGAAGGGCTGACCATTCAAGTAGATGGTATACTCGGGTTTATAGGTCGTGTCATTGGAAGCGGGAGCGGTGATGTCACACACCTTGACCACCTCAATGTCAGCGGGCAACTGAGTGAAGTCAATCACATCGACACTGGCAATCGAACCGGTGCCAAAGGTCACAACCTCAGCCTGAGGATTGCTCTGGGGATCGGCCCAGTCCTTGAAATCCTCGGTACAACTTGCCAGCAACATGGTCATTGCGGCAATATATAAAAACTTCTTCATAATAACTGTTTGTCGTTGTTATATCTAATGGGGCGGGCTATGGCCTGCGGGTTCTAGCCCGCCCGGTCGAATGGTTGATAATTACTCTACCGCAACAAAGTTGTAGATACCAAGGATATCGTTGAAGAACACATTGTAGGTACCGGCCTTGACGGGAATGTTGGGACCTCCATTAGTACCAACGCCATAGGGGAAGTCTGTTGCACCCCAGTTCACATCCCAAGCATTATCGGCAGCAAACTTGAGCTCGGTGTCGTCATAGGTCACGCTCATCAAGTACCAGTCATGGTTCTCGACGGCGGTGCTCATGGCGTTCATCACGTTCTCGCCAGTGTTCCAATCCTGATATGCACCAGGCATAGCAATCATGGTGTAAACACCAACAGCGCCGTCATAGGGCTCGATAAGGAGCTCATCGGTAGCCGTGTTGAGCGTGATGCGATAGTAACCGTCGGCCTCAAGCTTGAAGTCACTGCTACCGCCATCATTCTTCACGGGAGCGCCATCGCTGCCCATACCCCACTGGTCATCCCAGCTGCCGGGCACCTTAATGAGCTTGAAGCCCTGGTCGGCGTGGAAGTAGCCAATGTACTGGATCTCACCCTGGCCGGTGCGTGCGTCATACTCATTGCCCATGATGGGATACATCGGGATCAAGCCACCGGTAGCAACACCACCTGTGCTGTTGTCCCAGCTCTTAGAACCGATCTCGTTACCCACGAGGTACCAGATCTCGATGGGAGCGTCGGCGAGCTCAATGTAGTAAGGATTAACCTCCAGGGAAACCACATTAGACATGATGGTCTCGGCACCAGCGGTGGAAGCCTTACAACGGACATAGACAGTCTGTTTCTCGGGAACTTCACCCTCGCCCCAATGGCAAATGCTGATCAGGGCCTTGGCCAATTCAACGGCCGACATATTACCCGTGCACGATGCGTACACCGTGGGCAGGATAGCATAGTCGGCAATAGTGGCGCCAGTCTCGTCAAGGGCAGCCTCATCGGTCGAAACAGTCCAGCTATTGGTGGGAGAAACCTCAAGCTGATACTCTACCGCTGCGGGCCAGCCACCATAATCGGGCTGTGACCAAGCAAAGGGGATACCAACAGACTCTGCCAGGTCAACCAGCGTGTTCACGGGGTTGTTGAGCGTGAACGTGGTGGGCTGCACCAGCGTGGGGTTAGAATCGCGGTCATCCTCGCATGCCGTGAACACGAGTGCCATGCTCAGCAGCATCAGTGATGATAAAAATATCTTTTTCATTTTCTTATTGTCATTATTAAATGTTAGACATTACTGTAGCATCAATAACCGGGATTCTGTTGCAGCTTGGTGTTCGTGATTAAGTCACTGGTGGGGATGGCGAATACATTGCGGAAGGCCTCAAAGTCACGGCCAGCATAAACGCCGCCCTTCCATTGCCACTGGTAGTCGGTGGGACCACCAAACTTGCCAAAGCGAATCAGGTCGACGCGGCGACGACCTTCGAAGTAGAACTCACGGCCCCACTCGTCCAGAATCTGGTTGAGGGTGTAAGAAGTGCGCTGGGTAGCATGGGCACGGCCACGGATGGCGTTGATGGCTGCAACTGCATCAGCGGGTGCGGTGCCACCGTTCATGCGGGTGAGTGCCTCTGCATAGTTCAGGTAAGCCTCAGCCACACGCATGTAGAACAGGTGTGAGTCGGCAAACGTGATGTCACTACCCTTAGAACCATCACACTTGAAGTTGTTGAACTTGGCAATAGCATAGCCATACTTGAAGTTGGACTCATCCTCAACGTTCAAGAAGCGGCCCTCGGTCTCAAACAGGGCACGATCGTCACCAGCGGCCATAGCCACGGCATAAGCGTGCTCTGACGGAGCGTCATCGTTGGGGAAGAACAGACGGATCAACTCGGGACGGGCACGGTTGCCACCCCAGGTGCTGTTGTTGTACAGACCATTCACCTCAGTCTCGTCATAGGGGTAAGGATGAACATCGGCATCAACGGTCGAGCAGATCAGGAAGTTGGCGCCACCCCACGAGGTGGTGCGCAGGCCGTCTTGGATCACGGGGAAGACAGCCTCATAGGCAGCGTCGGTAATTCCGTTGTCACCCATGAACAGCATCTGGTAAGCGGTGAACTCGCGGTAAACGCCGTCCTTGCCCTCGGCAGCATAGCCCTGGGTATGCAGCTTGTAACCTGAATCCATCACCTTCTTGGCATACTCGGCAGCCTCTTGCCAGCGGGGAGTACCAGTGTAAACCTCGCTGTTCAGGTACAGGCGGGACAGCAGCATCCAGGCAGCAGCCTTGTCGATGCGGCCATAACCGGTCTCACCATATTTCTTGGGCTTAGGATCATTCAAGATATTGGCATTGTCAGCGTCATTCTCGCCCACGATGGCCTTAAGCTCGCTCTCGATAAACTCACACACCTGAGCACGGCTGTACTGCTCGGGGTTCTCGGACGAGACGGTGGTGGAGAAGGGGACGTTGCCAAAGGCATCGGTCAACAAGTAGAACTGGAAGGCGCGCAGGAAGCGAATCTCGGCAGTCATCGTTGCATCATAGTCGGCAAACTCAGCCAAATACTGGTTGCAGAAGGTGATGCCGATGCACAGGCCATAGTAGTAACCGCGCAGCATCGGGTGGCTGGCGTCATAACTGTTGTGGCAGTAGGTAGGAATACCCTCATCACCCCAACCGCAGATGGCCTCATCGGTAGTCAGCTCGTTGGAGTTCCACATCTGGCGGAATTTGTGCTGGAAACCGCCGTCCAGACCGTCAACGTCAACATTGTCGTCACCACCGTTGTTACCCGAGGTGGCAAACACCGAATAGCACTTGTTGAACAGCTGCTCGGGAGTGACATCGCTCTGCAACGCGGGATCGATAGGCTCCACATCCAGGTCGTTGATACATGACGTGAATCCTCCTGCAATCAACAGAGCCACAGCAGCAAATTGTATATATTTGAAAAACTTATTCATAGTTCCAATATAGAATTTAATGTGTCGATAATTAGAAGTTCAGGCTAAGACCCAGGATGAACGAGATGGGACGCGGGTAAATGTCACCACCGATACCACCGAAGACCTCGGGGTCGATACCATCATACTTGGTAATGCAGAACACGTTGCTCACCGTACCATAGAGACGGCCACCAACACCATGGTAGCTACCATGCTTGAACAGGTTGTTGAAGCTGTAACCCAGGGTGATGTTGTCACACTTCAGGAACGAGGCGTTCTGTACCCAGTAGTCGCTGAGGATGGTCTCGTTGTCATAGGTCTGCCAACCCAAATCAACCAATGCCTTGGGACGGTTGTTCAGGTAGAAACCGGAAACCTCCTCAAACACTGCGGCGGGGCTCACGTTGTGATAGCCCTGCATCACGTTATTGAACAGGTAGTTGCCAATGCTGGCACGCAGGCTGAAGCCAAAGTCCCAGTTCTTCCAATCGAGGCGCGAAGCCAGACCCATGGTCACAGGAGCCCACGGTGCCTTGTAGAAGTACTTGTCGGCTTCACTAATCACACCGTCACCGTTGCGGTCAACAACCTGGCCCTCAATGGGCTTGCCAGCCTGGTCATAAACCTGCTGGAAAACGTAGAAGCTGCTGGCAGGATATTCAACCACGTGAGCCTGGGCATTACCGTTGATGCCGATGCCGCCGGTGGGAACCATATAATCAGGATCGTCGTTGATGAGCGCAATGATCTTGTTGCTATTATAGGTCAGGTTATAGTCGATGGTCCACAACAGGTCGGTCGTCGAGATGGCCTTCCAGTTCAATGCGAACTCAATACCGGTGTTGCGCAGCGAACCGATGTTCTGGTAGTAAGCGTTGCCGGGAGCGGTCATTGCCGCTAAGGCGGCCCAGTTGATCAGATCGGTAGCCTTGCGATAATACCAGTCGATGCTACCGTTCAGACGCTGGTTCATGATACCCCAGTCAAGACCGATGTTGGTCGTTGTGGTGGCCTCCCAAGAGAGATCGCCGTTGAAAACTTGGGGCTTAGCCTTGGTGCCGTCACCGGCAACATCATAGTAAGAACCGGCACTACCGTTGCTCATCAAGTAGGTGGCAAAGTAGTTGTAGTCGTTGATGCCATCCTGCTGACCAGTCTTACCCCATCCAAAGCGCAACTTGAGGTCGCTGAAGACGCTCTCGTTCATGAAAGCTTCTTCCTTGATCTTCCATGCAAATGCTGCAGAGGGGAACAATGACCAGTGCTTCTTGAAACGTGATGAACCGTCATCACGAAGGGTGAAGGTGAACATGTAGCGGTTAGCATAGGTGTAGTTCATACGACCAAAGAACGATACCAAATAATGTTCAGTGCGGAAACCCAGACCGTTATTCTGGCGGTAAACGCCTTCGGCACGGATAGCGCCGGCCTTGCTGTCACCCACATTGTAGGTTGCAGCGGGAATCCAGATACCGGGTGCTACAACCAGTGCGCCCTTCTCGACATCATCGGCGGTGAAGAACAGGGCCGAATTGGCGGGATAAGTACCCCACGACTCGTTGTACTCCTTGCGCCAGTAGTGTGCCCACTCGTAACCTGCCATGATGTCAAAGTGATGTTTATCGTTGAAGTCCTTGAAATACTGAGCATAGGTACTCAGCTGCAGGTTCTCCTTGGTCTGACGATAGTAGCTGTTGTTGCCCCAGTAGTTCGAGGTATTGGAGATGTTGGCACTGATGTTGTGGCCATGACCGCTGGTGAAGTCACCACCCAGGGTGAGGTGGAGCCTCAAGTCCTCAAAACCGTGGATCTTATACTCAATGTCAGCGCTACCGATGAATGAGTGAGTCTTACCATTGTTGTCATGGTTGTCAAGCATAGCCACGGGGTTGTAGGGAGCGTTGGTGTTCTTGGTGTAGGGCCAAGCGGAATCAGAACCATTCACCTGCATCCACTCAAAGTAGCCACCCACGCCAGCATACTTCGGGTCGTTGCTGTAGATGGGCTGGGTCGGGTCCATACGAACGGCATTACCCACAGCACCTGAATCGGCCCAGCGCGAATCGGTCCAAGCCAGCTTACCGTTGAGGTTGAAGGTCAGATGATCGTCAAACAACGAGGGATTCAGGTTCAAGGCCACGGTGTAGCGCTTGAAGTCTGAAGTCTTCAAGATACCTTCCTGGTCGGTGTAACCTGCCGATACACGGTAGGGCAAGAAAGTGCCCACCGAACCAGCCACGGTCAAGTTGTGGTCATGACTCAGGGCCGTGCGGTAGATCTCGTTCTGCCAGTCGGTGTTAGCGTTACCCAGCAGCGACAGGGCGTTCTCCTCACGGGTGTTACCGGCGAAGATCTCCTTCACAAATGCGCGATACTCGTCACCGTCCATCACGTCGATGGTCTTATTCTTCATACTCCAAGTCACACTACCATTGTAGGACACGCTGGGGCTCTGGCCACGGCGACCCTTCTTGGTGGTGATGATGATGACACCGTTAGAACCACGGCTACCAAAGATGGCGGTGGCCGAAGCGTCCTTCAACACGTTGAAGCTCTCGATGTCCTGGGGGTTAACCAGTGACAGGGGGTTGGACAGACCGCTCACACCGTTGCCATCCATGATAATACCATCGATCACAATCAGGGGGTCGTTGCTGGCGTTCAGTGACGAACCGCCACGGATGCGGATGGTTGCACCGCCACCAGGCTCACCACTGTTGCTGGTCACACTCACACCGGCGATCTTACCGCCGAGCATGTCCTGAGCACTAACGACAACACCCTTGTTCTTGGCATCGGGCTTGAGAGCCGACACCGAACCGGTCAAGTCGTTTTTCTTTACTACACCATAACCGATGACCACCAGATTTTCAAGCATCTTGGTGCTCTCGGCCATGGTAATAACTAAGTCATTAGCTGCGGTGACCTCTTGGTCCTCGTAGCCAACAGAAGTGATTTGGAGCTTGGCGCCCTGGGGCACACCGTCGAGGGTGAACAGACCGTCAAAGTCGGTCACTGTACCCTGCTGGGTGCCAACGACACGAACACTCGCGCCGATGACAGGCTCGCCGGTAGCATCCTTCACTAAGCCATTCACAGTAATCTGTGCATAGGCTCCCAGTGACAGGAACAGTCCCATCACAAGGGTAAGAATCCTAAAAGGAATTCTGATGTTTACCTGCTTCATCTTTTAATTTTTAAAGTTAATATTATGTTGATAATTAAATATTTATATCCATCTTTTTATTCATCTGCTTATGGGCTGTGCTCAGCCGCATGGTTTTAAATGGCCGTTTTTAAGGCAATTAAAACAGGGCAAAAATAAATATTTTTGGCAATCTTTTCTTTTTTTATAATGTTAATTTTCTAATTAATTATATGCAATCGTTTGCGCAATCCGTATTTTTGTTATAATTTCGCCCGTGTTTCTAACAATAACCATATCAAGTAAAAACTGAACATGAACGATAACCAACACATGACGATGAAGGATATCGCCCGCGAATTGGGCGTTTCGGTGGCCACGGTGTCGAGGGCTCTGAGTGACAGTCCCAGCATCTCCAAGAAACGCAGGCAGGCCATCCAGCAGTTCGCCCGTGAGCACAATTATTTCCCCAACGTCATTGCCGAGCAGTTGCGCCACAGCCGCCGTAATCCATCACGCGCCATCGGTGTGATTGTGCCTGAGTTGGTACACTATTATTTCTCGTCAATCCTCGACGGCATCGAGGCCGAGGCCTCGTCGCGCGGCTACCACATCATCGTGGCAAAAAGCAACGAGAGCTACGAGCGCGAGGTCCAAATCTGTGAAGCGATGCTCAAGAACAAGGTTTGCGGCATCATCGTCTCCCAGGCCAAGGACACCGAGCGCTATGACCACTTTGAGCACCTCACGGCTTCGGGTGTGCCGCTGGTCTTCTATGACCGCATCTGCCCGGCGCTCAACGCCAGCCGTGTCGTCGTCGACGACTACATGGGGACGCTCAACGCGGTCTCACACCTCATCACCACGGGTTGCAAGCGCATCGCCTTCTATGGCACATCCATGAACCTGCAAATCGGCAAAAACCGCTTCAACGGCTACCGTGATGCCCTGTACAAGCATGGCCTCACGCTCGACGAGTCGCTGGTGCGCATCTGTGACAACCGCGCTGACGCCGAGCGCATTACACCAGCGATGATGAGCATGGCCAATCGGCCTGACGCCTTCTTTGCGGTCAACGACGAGACGGCAATCGGCATCCTCTCGGTGGTGAAACGGTTGGGCTATACCGTCCCCGACGAGGTGAGCATCTGTGGCTTCACCAACGGCTTCCGCGCCACCGTCTGCGACCCCATGCTCACGACAGTAGAGCAACGCGGCACCCAGGTGGGTAAAGAGGCTGCCGACATCCTCATCGGCCTTGTCGAGGGTTCCCTCCCCCACGACCATGCCGAGAAACGCATCGTCAAGACCCGCCTCGTGGTCCGCGGCACTACCCGTCACATGTAAACAACCTGAAAACCAATCCTATACAGTCCTACCAAAAATTTCACCCATACAAGTTGTTGCGTAACTTGAATGACTCAATGATTAATCGACCTACGGCCGAGAAATTAAACAAGAATTATCAATAAATTGATATATCATTAATATTTATTTAATTCCAATGCAAAATTTGTTTTAATTTCCCGCCCGTCAGGGCGGTTATAATTCCAGCAGATGAATTTTGACACACCCCACTTCCTGCCATGCCCGACCCATTATTTTCGGGATTCACGACAAATAAAGTGGGTTGGATTTCAGTTTATCGGATTTTTTGCCGTATCTTTGTCGATTGTAATCAATAGTGGGAACCACCATGAGCAAGAATAACGACAAGAATATGAGCGGATTTGACCGTTTTCGTGACCGTCACCCCATCCTGCTGAATTCGGCACTGATGGCTGTTGCGCTGGTCGCATTGGGCTACATCGCCCTCCTGTTTATTGATGTATTCACTTCCCATGGCCAGCAGGTCCAGGTGCCCGACGTGCGCAACCTGCCGCTGGAGAAAGCCATCAGCATCCTCGACGAGGCGGGGCTGCGTTGGGAAATCAGCGACTCCACTACCTTCTATGAGAACTACCCGCCGGGCACGATCATAGACCAGGATCCCAAGGCTAAATCTTACATCAAGAAAATACGTATCATCTACCTGAGCGTGAACGCGATGCATGCGCCCATCATCCCGTTGCCCAAGCTGGTTGACCTGCCGGGCCGACAAGGTATGGCGACACTGCGCGCCATGGGCTTCAAGCATGTGACAATGGACAGCATTCCTAGCGAGATGGGCGGCCTCATCCTGCAAGTCACCGTCGACGGGCATAACGTAGCTCCCGGCAAGCCCGTGAGCGTGAACAGCCAAATCAAGATCACCGTGGGCGACGGCTCTATCGTCGACCTTAACCCCGAGCAGGTGATTGATCCCGAGATCATGGACTCGATTGACGAGGAACTCTACCAGGAGGCCCAGAAGAACTATGAGGAGGAGATGAAGGCAGCTCAAGCCCGCGCCGAGCAGGAGGCCCGCAACCAAGCCGCACAAGAGAAGAAGGACCAGAACAAGAAGTCTGACAAGGACAAGTCCAAAGACCAGGACAAGAATAAGGATAAGAACAAAGACAAGAATAAGGAGCAGTCCAAAAAAGACAAGAAGAACTAACCACCTGATCATGGCGCTGGACGACGAGCTGCTCGAGGACGAACTGGAAGCGGGCGGCAAGGACGAGATACAGTATGACTATAGTGAGCCTGACTTCACCGAGGACGGGCGCGACTATTGGGAGCACTACCATTATGTGGTAGAGCCTGGGCAGGTGTTGTTGCGCATCGACAAGTACCTGGTCGAGCGCATCAAGGGCACCAGTCGCAACCGCGTCCAGAACGCGGCCGAGGCTGGTTGCATCCGCGTGAACGGCCGTTCCGTCAAGAGCAACTACCGCGTGCATCCTGGCGACGTCATCAGCGTGGTGATGGACCGCCCGCGCTATGAGTGCGAGATTGTCGCTCAGGACATTCCACTCGACATCGTCTATGAGGACGCCAGCCTCATGGTGGTCAACAAGCCTGCCGGCATGGTGGTTCACCCCGGTCATGGCAACTTTGACGGCACCTTGGTCAATGCCCTGGCCTGGCACTTCAAGGACAACCCTGACTATGACGTGACCGACCCCCGCCTGGGGCTGGTGCACCGCATCGACAAGGACACCAGCGGCCTGCTGGTCATCGCCAAAACCCCCAATGCCAAGACCTCATTGGGCGGACAGTTTTTCAAGAAGACCACCAAACGACAGTATATCGCTGTGGTGTGGGGCGAGATGAAGCAGGATGACGGCACTGTAACGGGCAACATCGGGCGCGACCCGCGTGACCGCGTACTCATGAAGGTATTCCCCGACGGCGACCAGGGCAAGCATGCCGTAACCCACTGGCACACTGTCGAGAACCTAGCTCATGTGGCCGTCGTGCGCTGCCAGCTCGAGACGGGACGCACCCACCAGATACGCGTCCACATGAAGCACATCGGACATCCGCTGTTCAACGACGCCCGCTATGGCGGCGACCAAATCCTGCGCGGCAATCGCTCGTCGAGCTATGCCCAGTTCATCCACAACTGTTTCGAGTTGTGCCCCCGCCAGGCATTGCACGCCAAGACGCTGGGCTTTGTCCACCCCGAAACCGGCGAACAGATGGATTTTGACAGCCCCCTGCCCGATGACATGGCCGCCCTCATCACCAAGTGGGAAGACTATGCCCACAACCTGGCAATTAAGGCCAATTGAAGATAAAGCCATATTCCCAATAATTCTATCCTATATAAAACAACTAACATGATGAAAATTAAACATTTGCTTCTTGCCATGGCCATGGTACTGGCGGTTTTGCCGGCCACAGCCGACGTGCATCCCCGCTACACCACCATGGTGAGCGACGCGACCACTACCTATGTCACCAAGCGGCCACCAGCCGAGGAACGCCTGTTCACCAGCAAGATCATCGAGAAGCGCATCCAAGAAGTGCTCAAACTCATCAAGGGCAACCCCAAATTGGCCTGGATGTTTGAGAATTGTTTCCCTAACACGCTCGACAGCACGGTGCATTACCGCCTGACCGATGACGGCGATGACGACACGTTTGTCTATACAGGCGACATCCACGCCATGTGGCTGCGCGACAGCGGTGCCCAGGTGTGGCCCTACGTCAAGTATGCCAACAAGGACGAGAAACTGCGCCACATGCTGCGCGGCGTGATTCTGCGCCAGCTCAAGTGCATCATCCTGGACCCCTATGCCAACGCCTTCAACGACGGCCCCACGGGCAGCCAGTGGGAAAGTGACTTGACCGACATGAAGCCCGAGCTGCATGAGCGCAAGTATGAAATCGACTCACTGTGTTACCCCATCCGCCTGGCCTATGAATACTGGCAGGTGACGGGCGATGACAGCATCTTTGGTGACCTGTGGGTCGAGGCGATGCAGGCGGTACTGCGCACCTTCAAGGAGCAACAGCGCAAGAACGGCGACAAGGGCCCCTACAAGTTCATGCGCCGCGACATCGATGCCAAGTCGTCACTCACCTGGTATGGCTGGGGACCTCCCGTTAACCCGGTGGGCCTGATTGTGTCGTGTTTCCGTCCCAGCGACGACGCCACGGTGCTGCCCTTCCTGGTGCCCAGCAATTTCATGGCGGTCTCCTCGCTGCGCAAGGCTGCTAAAGTCCTCAACACGGTAAACCACAACACCGCGCTCGCCACCCAGTGCAACGACCTGGCCCAGGAGGTAGAGGATGCCCTGCACAAATATGCCATCGTTGACCATCCCAAGTATGGCAAAATCTACGCCTATGAGGTCGATGGTTGGGGCGGCCGCGTGCTCGCCGACGATGCTAACGTGCCCAGCCTGCTCGCGATGGGCTACTTGGGCGACGTGCCCATGGATGATCCCATCTACCTCAACACGCGCCGCTTTGTCTGGAGCGAGGACAACCCCTGTTTCTTCAAGGGGGCAGCTGGTGAGGGAATCGGCGGTGCCCACACGGCCTATAACCTCATTTGGCCCATGAGTATCATGATGAAAGCCTTCACGGCTCAGGACGACGAGGAAATCACGGCCTGCATGCGCCAGCTGCTCACCACCGACGCTGGCACGGGGTTCATGCATGAGTCATTCAACAGGAATGACGCGACCAATTACACCCGCGCTTGGTTTGCCTGGCAAAACACCCTCTTTGGTGAACTGGTCATCCATCTGGTTGAGAACGGCAAAACCGACCTGCTGGTGCACTGCCTGGACTAATTGAATGTTCTTTCGAAAAATATTTTTACAATTCTTATCAAATATTAAAATACCACGAGATATGAATTGTTGCCCGCAAAAGCATTACCTTTGCGGGCAATTTTTTTAAGTTTCCTTTTTAATAAGATGAAAGAATACCATCACCTAACTGACCAACAAATCAAGTCCTTGAAAGCCAACGACTGTTGGGCACAAGACTGGAACGATATCCTAATCACAGACCAATTTGATACATCTCGCTGCCATCGCGTGCAGTTTTATGGCTGGGCCAAACTGGGAAGCGGCGACGGCACAGTGGAAATCACCGAAGGTTTTGTCAAGAACTGTGGCATCTACAACGCCACGTTGCGCAATGTGACAATCGGCGACAACTGCCTGGTTGAGAACATCGGCAACTATATGAATAATGTAAGTGTTGGCGACGGATGCTATATCTCTAACGTGAGCACCATCGACACCATGGGCGAGCCCAACTACGGACAGGGCCACACCATCGCCGTGCTCAACGAGGTGGGCGACGGCAATCTGCTGCTGCTCAACGAACTCAACAGCCAGCTGGCGGCGCTCATGGTCAAACATGGCGAGAACAAGCCGCTGATGGACGCCATCAAACGCATGGTGGCTAAAGCCGTGCAGGATTCACGCCCATCATGCAGCACCATTGGCAACCACGTGCGCGTGGTGAACACCGGGGTCATCATCAACACCATTATTGATGATGGCTGCCAGATTTGCGGCGTGTCCAGATTGAGCAACTGCACCATCAGCAGCACGATGGAGAACCCCATCATCATCCGCACAGGCGTGATTTGCGAGAACACCATCATCAGCGGCGGTTCACACCTGAGCGGCAGTGTCAAACTCACCGACTGCTTTGTGGGCGAGTCATGCCAACTCGAGAACGGCTTCACGGCGGCTAGCAGCGTCTTTTTCGCCAACAGCTTCATGTCCAATGGCGAGGCCTGTGCAGCCTTCTGCGGCCCGTTCACGGTGAGCCATCACAAGAGCTCACTGCTCATTGGCGCGATGTTCTCGTTCTACAATGCTGGATCGGCAACCAACTTCAGCAACCATGCCTACAAGATGGGACCCATGCACTATGGCGCACTGGAGCGCGGCTGTAAGACCGCCAGCGGTGCCTATCTGTTGCTGCCCGCCAACATCGGCTCATTCAGCGTGCTGTTCGGCAAGCTGATGTACCACCCCGACACACGCGACCTGCCATTCTCCTACCTCATCGCCTATGGCGACACGATGTACCTGAAACCGGGACGCAACTTCGCCACCGTGGGCCTGTACCGCGACATTCGCAAGTGGCCCAAACGCGACAAGCGCTATAAGGGCGAACGCCGCAGCGTGGTTAACTTTGACTGGCTCAGCCCGTTCACCATCAGCGAGGTACTCAGGGGCAAGAAAATCTTGGAGAAACTGCGTGAGGCCAGTGGCGACAAAGTGAGCACCTATAACTACCACGAGTATGTCATCAAGGCTCCCTTGTTGCACAAGGGCATCAAGTACTATGACATGGCGTTGCGCATCTACATGGGAGCCGTCCTCAAGCGCCACAAACCCGTGCCTCCTGTCACCACTCTGGGCGAGGGCAACTGGATTGACCTGATGGGCCTGCTCATGCCTCAAAGTACTGAGGGCCAAATCATCGACGACATCATCAACGGAAAACTCGACACAATCGAGGCGGTCAACGCCCGCTTCAAGGCCATCGATGCCAACTACAACGAGCTGCGATGGTCATGGAGCTACCGCATCATCCTCGACTACTATGGCATCGACGAATTGACCGACGAGGCTGTAGAGCGCATCCACCAGGACTATGTCACAGCACGCCGTGAGTGGATCGCCCTCATCCGCGAGGACGCCGAGAACGAGTACACCCTGGGCGACATCGACCGCGAGGTGCTCGACGACTTCGTCACCCTCCTCGACCGCGAGGTGGACTTCGAAAACCAGAAGCTATACATGTAAGATTGTGCCTGTAGGCACAATCTTACAGTTTAAAGTATCCTAAAATCCGCAACTAATAGTAATGCGGATTTTAGGTAATAAAAGATGTATCTTTGCATATTCAAAAGGAAATCCATATGACGAAAATCATTCAGTATATTTATTATAGAATTGCGAGTGTAGCATGGAACGCAAGTTCTTGGGGTAAAAGCGTCTATGATGGCTTTGCATATGCTGTTTTAGGCACATGCATTACATTCAATGCTTTGCTGATTTTTTCAATATTACGTTATGCAATTACAGGCGCTTATCCTAGTGAAACCATTGATTTCTTCTTAAAGACAATCTATATCCCACTGATGATAGTGAGTGTTTTCTTTTTACATTCAAAGGACAAAAAAGCATACAAGAAGCTAGAGGCTAAATATAAAAACGACCAGTATAGAGAACTTAAAGGCTGGCTGATTGCCATATATTGCATTCTGTCATTTTTTTCTGTTGTCATTGTATCGTGTATTTGGTAACTGATAGTCAGTATCATGACACAATTAATCAAATATGTATATTATCGGATAGCCCATGCTTTGTTAAATCTCAATCAATGGGAAAAGGGTTACTATGATGTTCATGCTATGATATATTTGTCATTATGCATTGTGTCCAACATAGCTCTTCTAATCATGCTCATTTGTAATTGGGTTTTTAATATTTCTATCCATGATTCATATGTTTTTTATAGTAGTAATCTCGTTGTCATTGTTATCATATGTATGATTTTGGCATGGAGAATATGGCCTGATGATAAAACTTATGAATCGTTGGATCAGAGATATAAGGGAGAAAAGCATCGAGTCATTAAAGGATGGTTCGTTTTCGCTTACTGTGTTTTATCTTTCTTTTCATTGATCGTTTTTATTATCATATATGCGTAATGCAGTGTGATAAATGAAGAGCAATCAAAAACATAAAGCTATGAACTACATTCAAGGGGCCGCACATCGTGCGACCCCTTGAATGTAGCGGGACTGAGAATTGAACTCAGGACCTCCGGGTTATGAATCCGACGCTCTAACCGACTGAGCTATCCCGCCATCTTTTGAAAAGCGACTGCAAAGGTACAGCCAATTCCCCAACCCACCAAATTTTTTGGCAAAAAAGTTTTTCTTATCTTAATTATTCTTCCAAAATGCCGAGGTAAAAATCACCAACACGGTGAAAATCTCAAGCCTTCCCATGAGCATGAGCACCGACAGGATCCACTTGATGAAATCAGGCAATATGCTCCATGACATCGTCGGCCCGATCTCCAAGCCCAACGTCGGCCCCACATTGCTAGCGCAGCTCAAGGCTATAGTAAACGAGTTGGTGCTGTCAACGCCCACAAGAATCATGATGAAATAGGCGATAAAGCACAACACAAAGTAAGCCATGAGAAAAGCAATCAAGGTAATCTGGCCCGACGCGTTAATGGATGTGTCATTGACCTTTACCGGTAAGATGGCTTTAGGATGAAGGCGATGAAGCAGCTCATTACGCAAGATTTTCAGGGCGATGACACCACGGGCACACTTGAAACCGCCCGCCGTGCTGCCAGCACAGCCACCAAAGAACATGCACACGCATAGCACCACCCAAGTGATGTGATGCCACTGGGCGGCATCCTCGTTAAACATGCCTGTCGTTGTAAGAAAAGACACGACCTGGAACAAGGAGTACCTGATCGCGTCGCTCACGCTATAGTCGTTATAGCGCAACAGGAATACCGCAATGATGACTGTTGAAACCAATGTGAGCAACGAGTAGAAACGAAACTCGGCATTCTTGAACAGATGCTTGACGCGGCCCTTGAACATCGCGGCATAGAGCATGGCGAAGCTAACGCCCGACACAAACATGAACACGATGGCCGTGTAGTCGATGGCGGCATTGTTGAAGTAGCCGGTACTGGCGTCATGTGTCGCAAAACCACCTGTCGCGGTAATCGTCATCGCATAATTGACGGCATCAAACCCATCCATGCCAAACAGGAAAAAGCAGAGCGCACAACCTGCCGTGAGCAGTAAATAGACACCCCACAGCGCCTTGGCACTCATCGTGAGGCGCGGCTGCAGCTTGGACTGGACGGGCCCTGTGGCCTCGGCGGCAAAAATCTTGATAGACCCGCCGACAAAGGACGGCAGGATGGCGATGGTGAAAAACACGATACCCAAGCCGCCTATCCACTGAGTTAACGAGCGCCATAGCAACACGCCATGCGGCATGCCCTCCACGTGGTCGATGGTCGTGGCTCCTGTCGTCGTCAAGCCTGACATCGTTTCAAAGAATGCGTCCGCCACATGAGGGATATAACCACCAAAAAGGAACGGCAACGAACCAAAGGCGGCAAAAGCAATCCAGACAAGCGTCACCAGCAGATAGGCATCCCTTCGGCTCAAGGAATTGGAGGCTCCGCGCCCCAACAGCCTCAATGACAATGCCACCACCACTGTCACCCCTAGTGTGGCCGCTAGTGGCCCCATGTCGTCCTCGCGATAGCACAACGACACAACCAGGCACACCGCCATGAATGCTGCCTCGATGTTCAACAAGGCACCTAATATCTTAGATATAAGCTTGGTATTAATCATGGCTCAAATGAAGTACTTCTCAATCTGGCTGATGTTGGTATCCTGGCAAAAGACCACGACATTATCGCCAGGCATGATTTGAGTGTTACCATTGACCAGCATGCCCTTTCCATTGCGCACCAGCCCACCCAACTCGATGGTTGACGGCAGGGCGAGTTCCCGCACCCGCTTGGAAGTGATGCGAGAGCCTTCATGGGCGTGAAACTCGGCAACATCGGCATTCACCACAAGCAGGTTGCGGATATTGCGCACGTCACCATTTAGCAACAACTGATATATGTAGCTTGCCGTCAAGGCTTGCTTGTTGATGACCGTGCCGATGTCGGCATTGCCGGCAATGTTCATGTAATCCATGTTCTCAATCATCGCGATGGTCTTGCTCACGCCTAGCTCTTGTGCTGTCATACAGGCCAGGATGTTGGCCTCGGCATTGCCCGTCAGCGCAACAAACGCCTGCGCTTTCTTGATGTTCTCCTCGAGCAGATTGGCCACCGAGCGCCCATCGGCATTGATGATCATCACGCGGCTGGTGTCGATGATCGCGTTCAGTTCCTCACATCGCGCTGTACTGGTCTCAAAAATTTTGGCTTTCATCCCACGGGGTAACCTGTTCACCACACGGGCCGCCGTTTTTCCACCACCGACAATAATGACATGTTTCACCTCAGGGTGGTCTTCCTTGCCGACAATTGACTTCATGGCAGGAATGAAATCACGGGTCGTCATGAAGTAAACATAGTCCTTGTCGAGCAACATGTCATTTCCTGTGGGTATAATCGTTGTGCCGCCTCGCTTGATAGCCAGTACATGATAGGGGGCGTCTGGCCCACACACTTCCTTAAACGGCCTGTTAAGAATCTCACACCCGTCATCCACCTTCAAACCCAGCATCGTGAGCGCGCCTCCATGGACATCCCAGCATTGGCTCACCCACGACACGTCAAGGCCAGCAATGATGTCACGAGCCGCAAGGTCATCGGGATAGATGATGGATGTCACGCCTGCCCGCTTGAAGGCCTCGATGATAAAAGCATCAGTAAACTCGTCGTTCTCAACCCGAGCAACAGTCTGTTTGGCACCCATCGACTTAGCCAACACACACAAGCTCAGGTTCAAGTTCTCATCCTTTGTCACCGAGATGAACAGGTCGGCATTTTTAACCCCAGCATCCTTAAACGACTGGATGGGCGTGTTAGTTGACGACTTGATTGTCAACAAATCACACTGGGACGAGATACGTTCCAATTTCGACTCATCCTCATCAATGATGACGATATTTTGCTTAATCTTGGAGAACAATTCAGCCAGATGAGCACCTATTGCATCAGCGCCTACTATAATGACTTTCATACAGACTATTCGGGTTAGTTTTGGCGCAAATATACTGACACATTCTCTATATATGCAAATATCTAAATGAATTATTGTTAAAAACGCACCTTTTTACTATTTTATGATTATTGCCAGGAAATGCACGCCATATCAAGGAAAAAATGTATCTTTGCACAACATGACACAGGCTTTTCCAAGACGTTAGACTTGTAAAGTTCCTATCAGCAACCAGCAAGTCAACGGATAAAAGTTACCCAAAAATAATGTTTCAACTGACTTGAGCAACATGAAGAAGTTACTACATTTAACCGCATTAATGCTAACAGCATTGTTAACACAGGCTGCAAGCGGACAAGGCGTCTATGCCGACGTGAACGGTGACGGCGAGGTGAACATCGCTGACGTGAACGAGGTAGTCAATGTCATTTTGGATGGAACAACGCCCACACCTCCGCCCGTTGATTCCACCAATGATACCATCGTCGCAACGGTGTTTGACACCAACATCGCTGCTCGGCACTACTATCGCATCCCCGCCATCGTGCAACTGGCTGACGGCAAGTTGCTCGCCATTGCCGACGACAGGCACAACAGCGACACCGACATCGGCAGCAACCAGGGAATCGACATTGTGGGCAAGATTAGCGAGGATAACGGCAAGACCTGGGGTACTACCATAATGATTGCCGACGGTAACCAACGGCGCCAGGGCTTTGACAACAGTCACGGTGATGCGGCTGCGGTTGTGGACCGTGAGACGGGAAAATTGCTCATCATGTGTGCATCTGGCAAGCAAGGCTTCCTAGCCTCCACGCTGGCCAACCCGCTGCTCGTGGGACGCTACACAAGCGACGACAATGGCACGACTTGGACCGGCAGCGAGGTGACCAGCGACATCTATGGCATCTTTGCCAGCTGCCCCGAGGTGAACGCACTGTTCTTCTCGAGCGGACGCATCTGCCAGAGCAGCCGCATCAAGCAGGGCGATTATTACCGCATATACTCGGCCGTTGACGGTCCGATGGGCGTGGGTTGCATGGTGCTCTACAGTGATGACTTTGGCGAAACATGGCACGCCCTGGGCGGCCCCGCAGCAAGACCAACAATAACTCCATTTGGCGACGAAGCTAAGGTCGAGGAACTGCCTGACGGCAATGTGCTGCTCAGTTGCCGCTCCAAGCAGACGGCCACCAGCGGCAGGCTGTTCAATATCTATGATTACGCCACTGGCTCATGGGGCGAAATGGCAGTGAGCAACGACCCCGACACGGGAACCTACAGCGAGAACTGCTCCTGCAACGGTGAACTACTCATCGTGCCGGTAATCCGCGCCAGTGACCAGCGACCCATGCATCTGGCTTTGCAAACGGTACCTCGAGGTCCCGGCCGCCAGCGAGTGACCATCTACTACAAGGCGTTGCTTAACGCCGAGGACTATGACGAGCCGCTTGACTTCTCATGGGGTTGGCAAAGCTATCAAGTGACCGAGAATTACTCGGCCTACTCCACCATGATTGCCACCACCGATGGCGACATCGCCTTCCTGCTCGAGGACTGCAACGACAACGATGGCAGCACGAGCGCCTATGATATCGTGTTCAAACAATTAACCATCCAAACGATAACCGACGGGAGATACCTCCCCCTAAATAATAATTGAAATGAAAGACAACAAGATACAAGTGCTGGCTGCACCGTTGCAGGGTGTGACCGATAATGTGTGGCGCATGGCACAGCATGAGGTGTTTGGCGGAGTGGATGCCTACTATGCCCCCTTCATGCGCGTGGAGCGTGGTGAGGTTAGGCGCAAGGACCTGCGCGACGTGGACCCAGAGCGCAACGCGGGCATCACGCTCATTCCCCAGATTCTTGCCTGTCAGCCCGACCATGCCCTGATGATGGTCGATGCCCTCAAGCAGATGGGTTACAGCCGCATCGACATCAACCTGGGCTGCCCATTCCCTCCTATCGCCCTTCACCGTAAGGGCTCGGGCATGCTGGCCTATCCCGACCTTGTCGAGACGTTATTCAAGGCACTCGCTACCGTCGAGGGTGTGGAGTATTCAGTGAAAATGCGCATCGGCTGGGACCGCAACGACCAGTGTCGCGACATCCTGCCATTGATGGACATCATCAAACCCTGCCACATCGCCGTGCATCCCCGCACGGGCAAACAGCAATACAAGGGCGAACTGGATATGGGGCAGTTTGAGGCATTGCTGGCCGCTTCATCGTGGCCCATTGTCTATAATGGCAGCCTGCACTCAGTCGAGGACATTGAGCATATCATCCAACGCTACCCCACCCTCGCCGCCGTGATGGTAGGCAGCGGACTGGCCGCCAACCCGGGCATGTTCGCCCCTGACGCCAAGCCCGACGACTACCGCCGTTTCCATGACCTGCTCGTTGACGGCTACACCGAGCAGCTTAACGGAGGCGAAGCCCAACTCGTGCGCCACCTGCAGGACATTTGGCAAACCTTCCTACCCGGAACAGAGCACAAGCTGTTCAAGGCCATCCGCAAGTCGCGTACCCTGGAACAATATGAGAACGCGGCGGCCGCCGCCCTCGCCGATGTCGAGAACGCCCTCAACCCCCAACCCGAAGAAGACAAGGCTCAGTAACCCGTCCCCATGTAGAGGCAAAATTCACTAAAAGTGTCCACAAGTTGAAAAAATTGAGTTGTGGACAGTTTAAATTCTTCAAAAGAGGGTGTGTCATAATTCATTTGCTGGAATATTAACCGCCCTGCGGGCGGGAAAACTTGAGCAAATCGAAGGCCATGAAGTTTACTTCAATGGCTGAAATGCCGCCAAGTTTCGGGAAATTAAGACAAATTTTGTATTAAAATTACAATAATTAAAATTTTTATTTAATTTATTAAATAATTTGTTTAAATTTCTCGGCCGTAGGCCGATATATGTAGCGACATTGCAATTATGACACAGCCTCTTTTGGGACTATGACAGCGTCCATGGTGGGCAACTATTCTACAAAAATCAGGATTGAGGGGCGCCAATTGCAAAGTTTTTTTTAATTTTGCAGCCATTTTTTAAGAACTAAATCCAGTAAATAAATAAGTAAGTATATGAAAATTAAGTTTTTAATGGCTGCATTGGCCATCAGCACAGTAATGAGTATCCCCATGCAAGCACAGGACGAGATGGAGACCCGTCATGAGATTGGCATCACTTATGGTACCGTGCCCAACTCGGTATGGGTTGACATTTTCACCGATGTGATTGGTTCCATGTTTGGTGAGACCCAAGATAACATCAAATTCTTTGGCCCTATCGGACTTGAATACTACTATCACACTAGCCCGCTGATTGGCGTGGGTGCTGTTGGCGTGTTTACCACCAACAATGAGGATGCTTTTTACGAGAATGCAAAGGTTGCACATCACACCAAGTCTTACTTTTCATTCATGCCCTCAGTGAAATTCAACTGGCTCCGCAAGAACAACTGGGGCATGTACTCCAAATTGGCAGCAGGTGCCACATACACCCATTTCTGCTTCGAGGACTATGAAAACGACAGGAAAACTGGTGAGAAGGAAACGGCCAACGACCTGTTCTTCAACTTCCAGGTTTCGCTCATTGGCATTGAGGCCGGCAATCAGCATGTTCGCGGTTTTGCCGAGTTTGGTATTGGTGAGCAAGGTATTGCCTTGGCCGGTTTGCGCTACAAGTTCTAACATCATCCAATTCACTATAAAAAGGCGACCAGTGATTAGTCTCTGGCCGCTTTTTTTGTAAATCTCACAGAACTTCTTTAACTTTGCGCTACAATAACAACCTATACTTAACCACACAACATCATGATGAAACTGAACTTGATGACATTTGCATCGTCACTTGCCAGCCGCGAGTCAATTTTCACCGACCATCACGAGCTGCTCGATGCGATCAACGAGAAATATGAGGTGCGTTACATCTTCCCCGAGGAACTGGATGGGACAATGGCCGACGGTGCCACGATGGTGCTCGTGGGCAGCGGCGGCGTCGAGGAGATGGTCAAGGCCAATATCGACCGACTGCCCCCCTACGTGGTGCTCATTGCCGACGGGCTGAAGAACTCGCTCGCCGCCTCGCTCGAGATTCTGTCGTGGATGCGGCAAAACGACCGCCACGGCCGCGTGTTACACGGTCCCACAAGTTTCATCATGCAGGGCATCGACGACTATGCAGCTGCCCATGACGCCATCAGCCAGTTGCAGGGCAAGCGCGTGGGCATCATCGGCAAGCCGTCAGGGTGGCTCATTGCCAGCAATGTGGACTACGCCACGATGCATGAGCGCTGGGGCATCGAGATGGTTGATGTGCCTCTCGACGAGGTGGTCACGGGCTATGAGGCCATCGGCGATGATGAGGTGCAGGACATTACCGACGAGTTCATCAGCAAGGCCGTGGACGTCAAGGAACCGTCGCGCGACGAGGTGGTCAAGGCCATGCGCCTCTACTGCTCGGTCAAGGCCATCGTGGAGCGTTACCGCCTCAATGCCTTCACTCTCAACTGCTTTGATCTCATCCCCACCACCCACACCACAGGCTGCGTGGCCCTGGCGTTGCTCAACCAGCAGGGCATTCCCGCCGGCTGCGAGGGTGACGAGCAAACGCTGCTCACCATGCTTGCCGTGCAAGCGGCCACGGGCGAGATGACCTTCATGGCCAACCCCTCAAAGATACTTGACAACGCTACCCACGAGATGGTGTTTGCCCACTGCACTATCGCCCCCGCGATGACCGACCGCTACATCGTGCGCGACCACTACGAGTCGCTGAGCGGTGTCGCCGTCGAGGGCATATTTGACCCCATGGACGTGACCGTCATCAAGTGCGGCGGAAGGGGCATGGAGCACTACTTCATCAGTCACGCGAGCCTGTTGCAGTGCACCACTAACCCCAACATGTGCCGCACCCAGCTGCACCTGCGCCTCGAGGAGCCACTGGACTACTTCCTGGAGCGCAGCATCGGCAACCACCACGTCATCGCGCGCGGCGACCACAAGCAACGCCTGGAAACCGTCTTGCGCATGCTCGGCGCCAACGCCACGACTTGACATCGCCAATTTCTCACGGATTGTAAGAATCATTTTTCACCCTTCGATTTGTCTATATATCTTTGAAGCCATGCTGAAACTGTTATTATCCTTAAGGTATATCCAGTGGCGCCGCAACTTCAGTTGGAGGAAATTTCTGGCGGTGCTTTATATCGTTGGCGTCATGCTGTTTATGATTGTGGGCTTACTCTTTGCGAGTAGCGACATGTTAGCCGATCTGCTGGACGAGTTGCCGCCTGCAGGTTTGGCTATTGCGCTGGTAGCGATGCTCGCCCTGCCCGACTTCATGCTGAAAATGATGTGGAACACCGATGCAGTGGTGATGGACGACTTCCTGCGCACCAAACCCATTCCCTCCAATGCGTGGAACCGATTCATGGCCATCTTGCTCACGGTCGACCCTTGGAACTTGGTGATGCCGATGTTCGCAGCCCTAGTGGGCGCATTTTTGCTTCCCGCCGGAGTGACGGTCCTGACCTTTGTGGCCGCCTTGGTGCAGACGCTGATGCTGTCGTGGCTAGTGGCTGATATCCACAAGGCTCCAAGCATCGAGTACTCGCTGCCGTTGTGGATCGGAGGGGTGGTTTATTACTTGGGAATGACAACCGCAGGCATCATCCTGGTTATGATGGCCATGATGTTTCATTTGCCCGGTTCGCCGTGGACCGAGCTGGTGTTGTTCATCGTGCTGGACATTGTGTTGACTGTCGTGCTCTACCTCTACTTCTGCCACATGCGCGCCTATGACGAGCATGAGCAGCACGCTAACAATGTTCGCTCGGTGGGCGACGTGACGCTCTTCTCCACCGAATACCTGAGCGTGTTGCGCAGCAAGCGCTTCCGCGTCCCGATTCTCATCTTCACTGTCCTGTTTCTGCTGCAGAGCTATACACTTCCTAGCGATGATGTTAACCAGTTGAACATACCTTTGTACTTCCTTTTAGGCTGGCCGTCGCTGTTTCTGGGACAGTGGGTGTTTGGCATCGAGGGCAACTACTTCCACGGCTTGTGGACCAAGCCTTATTCCATCGAGCACATGTTATTGAACAAGTACAAGTTCTTCATTATTCTGACATTGAGCATGGCGGTGTTGCTTATCCCAGCCATTTTCCTCATGGGGCTGCGACCCACCACGCTCTTGGCCATGATTCTGTTCTTGGGTTGCGGCCAGAGTTTGTTGATGATGCCTACGTGCCTATTTTCCACCCGCGTGGACTTGTTCACGTCGTCCTTCTTCAACTATCAGGGAGCAAGTATGCGCGTGACCATATATTCGTTCATTATTATAATCCCGTTGGCTATTTATGCATTTTGTAGCCTCGCGTTGGTACCGTTCTGGGGTGACACCATCATGGCTGCCATCGGCCTTGCCGCGCTGGCTGTTCATCGTCCCTGCATCCGCCTGCTGGCGCAGAAGTGGAAGAATAATCGATACGAGAATATGGAGAGATATTTGAATTAATTTAACGTTTTAGTGTTTAGAACAGATGGATATCAAGATAACAAACCTCAAGAAAGTGTATGATTGGGTCACGGTGCTCGACATCCCCGATCTGACCCTGGCCTCGGGCGAACTGATTGGCCTGGTAGGGAATAACGGTGCAGGCAAGACCACACTGATGCGTCTTATTCTCGATGTGATTGGTGCCAGCTCTGGCTATGTTGAGAGCGACGGTCGGCGGGTCGATCAAGATGAACTGTGGAAGACCTATACAGGTTCGTTCATCGACGGCAATTTCCTCATCGACTTCTTCACGCCCGAGGAGTATTTCTCCTTCATCGGACGCATCTACGGAATTGACAAGGACACGCTGGAGCAGCGTCTGAAGCCCTTTGAGCCGCTGATGCACGGCGAAATCATGGGCACAAGCAAATTCCTGAAGGACTTCTCACAGGGCAACCGTCAGAAAGTCGGCATCATTGGGGCAATGATGATTCAGCCCAAGGTGCTTATCCTCGACGAGCCCTTCAACTACCTCGATCCGTCGTCACAGATTATCGTGGCACGCCTCATCGAACAGCAGAACCGCGAGTTGGGCTCAACCGTGCTCATTTCCAGCCACAACCTGAGTTTCGTCACCGACATCTCCTCCCGCATCCTGCTTCTAGAGAAAGGTGTTGTAGTGAAGGACCTGGACAACCGCGAGGGAATGGCAGGGGACATTCTCAAGGCTTACTTCCAGGAACAGGATCCCATCACCTCTCCCGAGGGACAGGAGTAGAGTGGGAACAGCCACTTGAGGCGAGTTTTGTCATACCGCCTTGTTAGGCTATTTAAGCATGATGATTAATAAGAAATATGAGCACCTGCGCGGGTGGCTGGAACAGTTGCCCGAGCAATTCGAGCAACTGGGCGAGGTCATCTATGACAACCGCAACCAGTTGCGCGTCATCGAGGCTCCCGACGGCACATTGGTCAACGCCAAGCGCTACTGCGTGCCTCTGCAACCCAACCGCCTGATTTATTCCCTGGGCATCCGTCAACCCAAGGGTCTGCGCGCCTTCACCTACCCCACCCGCCTGCTGGAGCGCGGCATCGCCACGCCCGAACCCATCGCCTACATTGAGCAGCGCAACCGCCTCGGCTTGCTTGAAGAATGCTATTTCGTGAGTGTGCAGTCACCGCTAGGGCACACGCTCTATGAGTTCGGCGATGCCCGCGAGGGCTCCTATGAGGAAATGGCGCGTGAACTGGGCCGTTTCACTGCCATGATGCACGATCGCGAGGTGCTACACCTCGACTACTCCCCTGGCAACATCCTGTGGGACAAAGACGCTGACGAATACCACTTTGCCGTGGTGGACATCAACCGCATGCACTTTGGCCAGGTCAGCATCAAGGACGGCTGTGCTGCCATGCGCCGCCTGTGGGGTCCCAAGCGCTTCATCGAGCTCATTGCCCGCAGCTATGCCGCCGCACGAGACTTCGACGAGAACGAGGCCGTCCGTCTCACGATGGAGGCCCGCACAGCATTTTGGACCCGTTACCAGCGCCGCCACGCGCAACCACCCTTCCCCCTCGAACTTTAAGTCGAAAAATGAATCGGATTCATTTTTCTCCTGCATAATACGGCGCCTGCCGTTATTTGTAGATAACGTAGGCCGTCATCGGCGCGAGGGTGCCCTTGAGGACCCCTTTCTTCACTTGCAGGCGCTGCTTGGTCACCACGTCGCGGTACTTGCCGTTGCTCAGGGTCACGGGGATGGCTACCTGTGCCTGCTGCTCGTCGAGGTTGATGACCACAGCGGCCTTATTGCCGCGCTCGACGATGATCTGCTTGCCGTTCTCGCTGTAGATGATGTTCTCGGGCTGATTGACATTGCGGTGGCGGAACTCGTTGACAGCCTTCACCACGGGGTGCTTGAACTCGTCATTACCCACCTTGCCAATCTCGTTGTCACCCCAATAGTTGTCGCGGGTGCTGCCGTGAGGACGTGAGTAGAACAGCGGTGTGCCATACTTGCGGGCGGTCAGGAAGACCCATCCCAGGCGGATGAGCTCATCGCTCATGCCGGCCGAGGCATGCTCGTTGCAATAGGTGTCATGCGACTCCACCCAGGTCACCAGGTGGGCGGGATCCACCGAGTGGTGCCAGGTCAACAGGTTGTCGGCACGGGCATCATGCTTGTTGAGCACGTTGCGCAGCACCCAGCCATAATTGCTGGCAGTCAGGTCCATATACTCGGCATAGCCCTGCTCGGGCACATTGCGGTCCTGCAACACCTCGCCATAGATGAACAGTTGCTCGCGAGGAACGGCCAATCTGAGGCCCTTGACAGCCTTGCGGCCCATGGCCACCTCCCAGAAGTCGTTCTCGGGCGACTTGGGGTCGCGCATCTCGCCGGGCAGGCCGATGTGCTTGGCCGTGTCGTAACGGAAACCGCTGGCACCGCAGGCCAGCACGTCGTTGACAAACTGCATGTAATAGTACTGGAAGTCAGGGTTCTCAGTGTTCACGTCGGGCAGCGTACCCATCTCGCCCGTTGTGCACTGGTAGCGGTCACTGTAGTCCTTGATGGGCCACAGGCCGTTGGCGTGGAACAGGTTTTCACGGCCATGCACGGCGCTGTCTAGGCGCGCGTTGATCTGAGTGCGGTCAATCACCGTGTGGTTGGGCAGCACATCCACAATGACGCGCAGTCCCAGGCGGGTAGCCTCGGCGCACATCGCCTTGAACTCGTCGCGCGTGCCCAGCTGGTAGTTGCCGATGGTCCAGTCCGTCGGCTGATAGTGGTAATACCACTTGCCGTGACCGAACAGCTGGCGACCGCCACCCTCGCCCACGACGCACTCGTTGATGGGCGACGTCTGCACAATCGTGTAGCCAGCGGCCTTGATCTCGGGCAGATGCTCCTTGATGGTGTTGAACGACCACGACCACGCGTGCAGGATAATCTCATTATTGCCCTGAGGAGCCTCGGCAGCCGACGCGCCGCCAGCCATCAAACCCATGAGGGCAATCAAAACGATAGAAAAAAACTTCTTCATATATACTGAAATCTTGTTAAACAATTTTCATCACAGAGCACAAAGGTACAAAAAACAACCGAAACCACACTGCAAAAAAGAAAGCACAAGAGCAATCGCACCAAAATTGACGGATTGTACCCGTGAGGAACCGCACCCAGGATTCCCCCACCCCAATAATCACCATCATCTACTGGCTACCGAAAAGCGTCAAAAAGCAATAGGCCAAATATAGGCACTATTATCTATTCAACTGGTTTTCAGAGATTTCATTATTTGCTGCAAATGAATTGAGGTGGGGCGGAATTCTTAATGATTGTCAAAAGCATGTTTTTGCCGGCCCGCGATACAAAGGTACGACCCACAACCAGGAGTGTCAATGCCAAAAAGATATTTCTTTATCGGGTTTGCCAGTAGCGATACTACAATAAGGTAATGATATAGTTGTTGGTCCATCATGTGATTGAAGATAGTGTCGCAAAACTCAATTCCTCTATTTAATTGGCCTAACGGCCGAGAAATCAAAAAATGCATAAAAATCAAAGCAAAATCAATCTTTATTTTTGTTTTATTTATAATTTCTCGTGCGATAGCTTGGTTAGCAGTAGAGGCATTTCCCCAGGGGCGGCTGATTCTTCATATCATTTCCCATAAGTTATAAGATAAACTATAGGTGTCAGGGGGGAAAAATGCCAAGGCCGCATTAACACGTCGATATCAATGCTGCTATGGAGGTTATGTGTGAAGGGGCTTACTTTGTCAGGCGGGCAGGTCGCATGACCTGCTAAACTTTCCCGGGAAACCAGTAAAAATAAATCCTCGATACCGTTTTTGTCATCAATATCAAATTTTTCGGTCAAAATAAGTGTTAACTATGCAGGTTTTAGTGGTGATATTCCGGCGATAGTATTATCTTTGCAATAATCAAGACTCACAAGCTCATTTTGTGTATAAATACACGAACATCAGTCGGTTTTGACCTTAGCTTAAGACTAGGAACCTGAATTGCTATCATTTTTTCAATAATTACCATATTATGTTCAGATTAAGATTTTTACTAGTTCTTGGGGTAGCAACGATGTTGATCCTACCCTCGTGGGCGACGAACCACTCTGACAGTCAGATGCGAGCCGTTGCCAGGCAAGCCCTGGGGGGCGCTGGTCAAGTTACCAAAGTAGCCGATTATGAGCGAATGGCGGTCTATAATCGTGCTGGCGGTGGCTTTGCCATCGTTTCCAGCGACGAGAAGGCCCCTGCCGTGCTGGCCTACTCGCCCCACGGCCGATTTGACCCGTCAAGCGATAACCCCGGATTCAACTGGTGGCTGGGCGCCATCAAGGGGGCAGCTCATCGCGATCCCATTCTGCCCGATCCCGGGCGTTTCCCCTCGTCGGTAGCGCCCTTGATCAAGACCAAGTGGGGGCAGAATGAGCCCTTCCGCTACATGTGCCCGTTCCTGAGCTATGAGCCCGACCTGAGCAAATATGGCGTCTATCTGCCCGACACGACCCACAATGCCGTGGGGTGCGGACCGGCAGCGATGGCCCAGTACATGTATTTCTACCGTTTCCCTGACCACGGCAAGGGCAGCCGCTCGGTAGTGGTGAAGTATGACCAGGCCAACGTGACGCTGACGGTGGATTTTGAGGCGGCAACCTATGACTGGGACAACATGCTGGAGGATTATAGCGACGGCTATACCGACCAGCAGGGCGAGGCGGCGGCACAGCTGTGCTATCATGCTGCTGTCGCCGCCAAGGCCAACTGGAACAGCCTGGGCGGGTCCACATTTGACAGCGATATCCTCAACGCCTTCATCGAGCACTTCAACTACACTGATTCGGCCCGCTTCCTCAATAGGCCCTTGTATGACGACGTCACGTGGGTCGAAATGATCTATGAGTCGCTCTCTAAGGGTCATCCAGTGCTCTACTCGGGCAAGGACATCAACTTTGAGATCGGCATCCTGGTGGGACACAATTTCATCATCGACGGCTATGACGAGAACGGTCTGGTACATGTCAACTGGGGCTGGCATGGCCAGCAGGACAGCTACTATGACATCGCCACGCTCACCGTGGGCAAGCTGTCGTTTGACGACTGGCAGGGGATGTACGTCGACCTGTATCCCAACCGCGAGGCGCTGCGTGGCGACGTTGATGGCGACGACAATGTGGGCATCAGCGACGTTACCGCGCTGATCGACTATCTGCTCAGCGGCAACAGTGCAGGCGTGAATCTGGCTGGCGCCGACGTGGATGGCGATGGCGACGTGGCCATCGCCGATGTGACAGAGCTTATCGACATGCTGCTCACCCACTGAGCGATAGCATTATCGTGCAGAACGTGTGCAAAAAAGTAAATTACTCGGGCAATATTCTTGCCCATTTCTTCAAAAACCACTAAATTTGCAGCAATTCATTGACGGACTCGGCCGCAGCGGCGACCCAAACAACCAACCGCCAATGAAGACATATTAGATACAGGCGTTTACTGTAACGCTTTGGTTTTGACGCATTGAAATCCGGAAAATTTCAAAAATTGTCAGTCAAAAACAAAGCAACGTGAACGCCCCAATAGGTGTATTATATCCATCGCTCAGGTCTCCTTATGGAGATTTGAGAGATTTGATATACTCATCTACGTGGGGCTTCGTCGTTGCTCGTTCCGACTGACAGGGCAATTTCCGGAGCCTCAATGCGTGGAACTGAGCAACAGACTTGGCTCCACGTTCTGTATTTATATGGATTAACCTCTAATTTCAACCCCCTGGTTGCCGAGAGCCACAACCATAGACTAATCATGGTAAGGCAAACTTGACACCCTTATGAAAAAGAATAAACAATTGAAGATATTTCCAGATTTCAATAAAGATGATTTTGCAGCTCTCGGTGTAAGCACGAAAGAGATCAAGAGAATAAGGGATTTCTATAATGCCCTTTATAGCTCAGCTGAAGAATTAGAAGTGGTGATTGCCTATATTCGTTTCTTCAACCTGAAGGTTGACATGAAACAAAGACATGACCTCTACACACCCCAGATGTTATATGAGTTCAAGTGGGACAGGAATTTCAAATCACGGCACGTGAGGGCAGAAGTGCTTGCACAACTTATCTATTATGTGCACGGAATGAGATTCAATCCCACCGAGAAAGAGATACCAAAATACTTGTGCTTAGCTGACCGTAACGAAATTATCATAACCGAGACTGAATTATGGCTTAAATATTTTGAACAAGAACAAGGAAAATATGACTGGTCATACGCCGCGAGTAGTCCTGATTTACTGCTTGTTTCCGACCTTGAAAAAGATGACCAGATTGCTACAATGCCATATTTCAATCTGATGATTCCATCTGAATTGCTAAAGGTTGAGCAACTTGTCAAAAAAATTTATACCGACAATCCTGACATTCCTTTCTCCATAAAAAAAATGATTACTGAACGTAATTTTGAAGCAGTATTTGATGAGTGGAATGATAAGTTTGGTGAAGATGTCCGTAATGGACGCAAGCCATCAGAATATTTCTTGTGCGACATTCAGCGAGGACGCTCAATGGTCAACCCCGATACCTTAAAGGTTCTTTTTAATATCTCCCATGACCAATGGATAGCGAAAAAACTCAATCTTAATAAGTATTACCAATTCTGGAAAATCTTTGACCGCACAAGTGACAAGGATGTTATTGGTGGTATATTAAGCAAGATTGATCGACTGAGCGATGATTTCCAACGCCGTTTTGAAGGAGAGTTTTATACTCCAATTCCCTACACTATCATTGCTCATGACTACATTGCTGAGACTTTGGGCGATAAATACTGGTGGAGAACAGGCAAGTACAGGCTTTGGGACATGGCAGCGGGAACAGGAAATTTAGAATATCATCTGCCTTCCGAGTCCTATAAGTACATGTACCTGTCCACTCTGCTAGAAGGTGATGTGCGTTTTTTAAAACGCACTTTCAAGGGGGCGGTTTGTTTCAAGTATGATTACTTGAACGATGACATTGATTCATTATTCGGCAAGTTGTCTTTTCACGCTACCAATATGCCCCAACAACTTGAAGATGACCTTAAAAATCCCGACCTCACTTGGATTATATTAATCAATCCTCCTTTTGCCACTGCACAAGAAAAGTCCAAAGCTATTTCTGCTAAAGCGGGTGTTAGCAATACTTTTATTCGCGATAAAATGCACTCTAAAGAATTTTTATTGGGCGAGACTTCACGAGAACTGTTCGCTCAGTTCCTTTTCCGCATCCACCATGAGTTCAAGCACAAGAAAGCCTACCTTTGTTTGTTCTCTACATTGAAATACATCAATGCCAACAATGACCAACGACTTAGGGATAAGATTTTCCAATATCATTTTGAAAGGGGATTTATGTTCGATTCACGTGCCTTTTATAAGGTGAATAAATTCCCCGTTGGGTTCCTCATGTGGAATCTCGCCGAGCAAGAGAAACTAAATGAGCAGAATATCGTCCTCGACGTGTTGGATCGCTCGAAACAGCCCGTTAAGATTGCACAAAAGCGTATTCCATCAATAGAACGGTCTGCCTTTCTCAACAAATGGGTGGAAAGGCCCGACGCAACAATTGTATTCCCGCCGTTTTCTTCGGCCATCAATGTCAATGCTGATAAAAAAGACATCCGTGACCGCATCGCCAAAGGTTTTATCTGTTCAATGTGCAGCAAAGGAAATGATGTGCAAAACATCAACTATGTAGCATTATTTTCAGGTCCTTATGGTAGTGCTGGGGCTTGGTCGGTAATACCAGATAATTTTGAACGCTCAATGGTCATTTTTGCGGTCAAGAAAACAACATCTCAGTTTTGGTATAACGACCGTGACCAGTTCATGCAACCCAATTGTGAACTCCCTCAGGACTTCGTCAACGACTGTGTGGTTTACAGTCTTTTCCATAGTGCTAACCAAACCGTCAGCATGCAGCATGTAAAATACAAAGGCAAAGATTATAATATCCCAAATCATCTATTTCCGTTCCTGATTACTGAAGTCAAGAACTGGAAATGCAGTGACCCCGACATTACCAGCGGAATAAGTGCTGATAGTGATCGTTTTGCCGCCTTGTGGCTACAGCATCACACATTAACTGCAGAGGCCCAATGTGTAGTTGATGCCGCTCGTGAAATGTATAAACAGTTTTATGAGAAATCGGCAAAATTGAATACCAATAAATATCGAGTGGGTGCTTGGGATGCTGGATTATACCAAATCAAAGCCAGTCTCAGTGATGAAGAATACAATATAGAAAATGATTATTCGAGTTTTATTACGGCGTTGAAAAGAGCGATGAAGGTTTTAAGTGATAAAATCAAAGCAGAAAAGAATCTATATGGCTTTATGGGATAGATGAAGTCCTATTTATCCAAACAAATCAGACAGCAAACACAACCATTGATAGTCAATAGATTACAGAAAATACCACCAAAACAGGCCCGTGCCTTTTGTCACCTCGTCTGCCCTCAGAGAAATCAGAAAAATCCGTAGTTTTTTAAAGAGTGCGGATGCCAAATTAGTTCAATTCGTCTAATTCGCGGACAGTTAAGAGTGTGCGGATGCCAAATTAGTTCAATTCGTTTAATTCGCGGACAGTTAAGAGTGTGCGGATGCCAAATTAGTTCAATTTGTTTAATTCGCGGACAGTAAAGAGTGTGCGGATGCCAAATTAGTTCAATTTGTTTAATTCGCGGACAGTAAAGAGTGTGCGGATGCCTCCAAACTCTTTGCGTCTTCGCGTCTTTGCGTGAGGCAAGGAAGCGGATGCCTCTCTAAACTGCGAGCATTAATGCGTTAGTTTCTTTTTGGCGTTGACCCTTAGAGGAGGTGGATGGTACCTTTGTGCTGGATGTGGCAAAGCCTGCTTTTAACAATTCGTTAACAATCCCGCACCACCCTCCTACATTTGCAGCAATCAAGCACACAACTGAAAACCAGCTAATTAGAAAAATGAAGCCAAAAACCACCCATTGCTTTTTGCCGCTTTGAAACAGGGTAAGAACGCGCCAGTCCTCAGAGAAATCAGATAAATCCGTAGTTTTTTTAAAGAGTGCGGATGCCAAATTAGTTCAATTTGTTTAATTCGCGGACAGTTAAGAGTGTGCGGATGCCTCTAAACTCTTTGCGTCTTTGCGTGAGGCAAGGAAGCGGATGCCTCTCTAAACTCTAACCTCTAAACTTTAAACTGCTCGCACAGCGAGCATAAAGTTGTCTGAAAAAGAACAAAAAACTAAGGACTAAGGACTAGAAACTAGAAACTTTTTCATTACTTTTGCAGCCGAATACAAATCCATTCATTTTTAAACCTATAAGACATTAACAGAATCAAGGAAATGAACGAAATTGAAAAACTGCAACCGACGTGCATCTGGCGCAACTTCTATGCGCTGACGCAGATTCCCCGTCCCTCGGGACATGTTGAGAAAATCCAGCAATTCCTGCTCGACTTCGCCAAGAAGGTGGGCGTGGAGGCCTTCCAGGATCCCGCTGGCAACATCGTGATGCGAAAGCCCGCGACTCCGGGCATGGAGAACCGCAAGTGCATCACCATGCAGGCCCACATGGACATGGTGCCCCAAAAGACGCCCGAGTCGAAGCACAACTTCGAGAAGGATCCCATCGAGCCCTACATCGACGGCGAGTGGATCAAGGCCCGCGGCACAACGCTGGGAGCTGACGACGGTCTGGGCGTGGCAGCCATCATGGCAGTCATGGAGGACAACACCCTCAAGCATGGTCCCATCGAGGGCCTCATCACCAAGGACGAAGAAACTGGCATGTATGGCGCTAACGACCTGCCCAAGGGTCAGATGAAGGGCGACATCCTGTTCAACCTCGACAGCGAGACGTGGGGCAAGTTCGTCATCGGTAGCGCCGGTGGTATCGACGTTACCTGCACGCGCAAGTATAATGAGGTGAAGACCGCCAGCGGCGACACTGCCGTGCGCATCACCCTCAAGGGCCTGAAGGGCGGCCACAGCGGCCTCGAGATCCATGAGGGCCGTGCCAACGCCAACAAGCTGATGGCACGCCTGCTGCAACTGGCTATCGTGGACCACAAGGCCCGCCTGGTGAGCTGGCATGGCGGCAACATGCGCAATGCCATCCCGTTCAAGGCCGAGACCGTAGTGGTTGTGCCCGAGGATAACCTGAAGGGCCTGAAGAAACTCGTCAAGACGATGAAGGCCCAGTTTGAGAGCGAGTTCAAGTTCATCGAGGACAACGTTGACCTGACCTTGAAGGCTATCGACCGTCCCAAGATGAAGATGGCGCTCGACGACCAGACGACCATCCTGCGTGCCCTGTATGCCTGCCATGACGGCGTTGTGCGCTTCATCCCCGCCTATCCCAACGTTGTAGAGACCTCGAGCAACCTCGCCATCATCGACATCGAGGACGGCAAGGCTTCGGTTAAAATCCTGGCCCGCTCGGCCCGCGAGGACATGAAGGACTACATCGTCAAGATGTTGATGACCTGCTTCCACCTCGCCGACTTTAAGGTAGAGACCGGCGGTGACTACATCGGCTGGGATCCCAACCCCGACAGCGAGGCCCTGCACATGCTGCTCGACCTGTACAAGCAGCTCTTCAACGAGGACGGCATCGTGCAAGTTGACCACGCCGGCCTGGAGTGCTCGATCATCCTGGGCAAGTATCCTCACATGGACGTGGTGAGCTTCGGTCCCACGCTGCGCAGCCCGCACACCACCATCGAGCGCGCCTACATCCCCGCAGCCGAGCCCTTCTGGAAACTGCTGGTTAAGGCCCTCGAGGAAGCACCCGTGAAGAAATAACCAATTAAAAAATATTGATTATGAACGAGAAAGAGCAAGTACTGGACGCCATGCGCCAAGCTGGCGAACCCCTCAATGCAGGCAAAGTGGCCGAACTGACCGGCCTCGACCGCAAGGTCGTTGACAAAGCCTTCGCCGCGTTGAAGAAAGAGGGTGCCATTGTATCGCCCGTGCGTTGCAAATGGGAACCCGCTAAATAAAAAATTTTTTTCGTGATCTAACCGTAGGTGCGCTAATTGGCCACCTACGGTTTTTCATTTTGCCCCCTAAGAAAAATTTCAGTAACCAATTCTTGTAGTTGTTCGGGTCAATGGGTCATTTTTTTCCGATTTTTCTAGGTTAGAATCAAAAAGTGGCTATATATTTGCATCGATAACATAAATATGAGATAATAATGGCAATGATTTCAGCATATTGGTGGTGGCGCAACTCAAGATTGAAAAAGTCGTGAGTCGCTTGACCATTTGGAATCATTAAGATTGCAAAATAGAATAAAAGGTCTGTCGTTCTCGCGACAGGCCTTTTAAACATTATTAATAATAATACATTAAGAAAGATGAAACAAAAGAGATTTATTCTGCAAGAGAACGAGTTGCCTACAGCATGGTATAACA
>Ga0247611_10000377_pt1 | contig 92055 bp, 77 predicted proteins | sample 177DNAGHGhighgp2_FD_192422 | JGI IMG/M metagenome (GOLD analysis project Ga0247611, IMG submission 192422) | Sheep rumen microbial communities from Palmerston North, Manawatu-Wanganui, New Zealand - 1770 DNA GHGhigh gp2 | ecosystem: Host-associated > Mammals > Digestive system > Stomach > Rumen...
CGCCAATCTTTTCGTAGCCGTGATTGACGTAGTACTGCCAGTTGCAGGTGCAGTCTGTCCAGAGATACAGCCACTCCACTCCCCGCTGCCTGAGCAGTTCGATGGAATTACGATTTAACGGCCTAAATTTAATCATTATCTGCCACTTGTCCAAACGAAAGGCCCCCTGGAGCGAATCCAGAGGGCCTGACAGGTTCAGGTCTTAGTCCCGGAGACTACGGCTCGCCGCCACCGGCCGCAGCAGCGGCCCACTTGACTTCTGCCAGCATGGTGCCGGACTTCTCGCCGGTGCTGGAGTTGACGTAGTAGTAGCGGAAGAAGATCTTCGGGGCCGCAGCGCTCGGGGCGCCGTACTTGGCCACGTAGTCCGCACGGATGTCGATGGCCTCGGCGGTGGGCTCTTCCACGAGTTTGATGCCGGAGGCCTTGCTGTGGGCGTGGGAGACACCGTTGGACTGGCCTTCGGTGGCCTCGATGACCAGGAAGATGCCACCGTTGTCGGCAAGGGCCTGGTCGAGCTTGAAGGTGAAGGTGTCACCCTGGCAGACGAGGTTGTACGCTAGAGAGATTACCCTAGTGAGTAACGTTAACAAGGATTAGGTATAATATTGATAATCAATCACTTTCCGATGCAGTGCTTGGAGAAAATATTGTGAAGGATTTCTTCGGGATCCAGGAGGTCGGTGCCCAGGATGGCGTTGATGCTGGCCAGGGCGCGGCGCAGGTCTTCGGCCACTAGGTCGGAGGGGATGCCCAGGGAAAGGGCGTTGTGGCAAGCGGCCAGGGCCGATGAAGCATTCTGCAGGGCCTCGAAGTGGCGGGCGTTGGTGACAAAGGTGCTTTCGGCGTTGGGAATGAGCCCATTTTCGGCCTCCAGCAGCTTGGTCTTCAACTCCTCCATTCCCAAGCCGGTTTTTGCTGAAAATAGAATAATATCTATATTATAATCAATTGATGTAACAATGGAGTTAATAACATTAACAATTTTGTTACATTCTTCCAGACCCATCTTTTCAGCCTTATTTAAGAGCAAAAAGGCTTTGGCGGGGGAGGATTTGACTTGTTCCAGGATGGGGCGGATCTCCTCGGCTGAGGCCTGCGCATCCATAACTGCCAGGATAACCTCGGCCTGCTCCATTTTCTTGAGCGAGCGCTCGATGCCCAGCTTCTCGACCGTATCTTCCGACTCCCGGATGCCGGCCGTGTCGATGAAGCGGAAGAGGATGCCGCCCAGGGTGAGGGTCTCTTCCAGAGTGTCGCGCGTGGTGCCGGGGATGTCGGTGACGATGGCGCGTTCTTCTCCTACCAGCGCATTGAGCAGGGTGCTCTTGCCGGCGTTGGCCGGACCAACAATGGCCACCGGAACGCCGTTCTTGATCAGGTTGCCCTGCCGGAAGGAAGCGGCCAGGGTGTCGATGTGTTTCTTCCCTTCGTCCAGCAAGGTCAGCAACTTGGACCGGTCGGCGAACTCCACATCCTCTTCGCTGAAGTCCAGTTCCAGTTCCAGCAGCGAAGCCATCTCCAGCAGTTCACTGCGGAGACCTGAGAGTTCGGCCGAAAAGCCGCCCTTGAGCTGGTTCATGGCTACGCGATGGGCGGCGGCGGTACCGGCGGCAATGACATCGGCCACAGCCTCGGCCTGCGCCAGGTCCATCTTGCCGTTCAGGAAAGCCCGGCGGGTGAATTCCCCGGGTTCGGCAAAGCGGGCGCCGGAGGCCAGCAGCCGCTGCACCAGCTCCTGCACGATATAGGCCGATGCGTGGGTGGAGATTTCGACGGAATCTTCTCCGGTGTAGCTGTGCGGGGCGCGGAAAACGGACACCAGGACATCGTCAAGGCCGGGAACCTCTCCATAGTGGATGGTGTACCCGGCAGCCTCGGAGACCGTCCCTGAAGCGAGCCGGACCACGGAATCCGTGATACGGAAGGCCTCGGGGCCGCTGATGCGTATAATGGAAATTGCTCCGGTCCCAGGGGTGGTGGCCGGAGCAACGATGGTGTCCTGATAGAGATTAATCATAACGACCGAACTTGGACATATTGTCTATGAGGTCCTTGTTGGTCTTGAATTCGTCCATGTGCTGCAGCATCCAGGTCATGGCCTCTACGGGGTTCATGTCGGAGAGCAGTTTGCGCAGGATCCAGATACGGTTGTTGGTATAAGGGTCGTACAGGAGGTCGTCCCGGCGGGTGCTGGAAAGGACCAGGTTCACGGCCGGGAAGATGCGCTTGTTGGACAGGTTGCGGTCCAGCTGCAGTTCCATGTTACCGGTACCCTTGAATTCCTCGAAGATCACGTCGTCCATCTTGGAACCGGTCTCGGTAAGGGCCGTGGCCAGGATGGTGAGGGAACCGCCGCCTTCGATGTTACGGGCTGCGCCGAAGAAGCGCTTAGGCTTCTGGAGGGCGTTGGCATCTACACCGCCGGTGAGCACCTTGCCGGAAGCCGGCTGTACGGTGTTGTAGGCGCGGGCCAGACGGGTGATGGAGTCCAGGAGGATGACGACGTCGTGGCCGCATTCTACCAGGCGGCGGGCCTTGTCCAGGATCATGTTGGCTACTTTGACGTGGCGCTCTGCGGGTTCGTCGAAGGTGGAAGCCACAACCTCGGCCTTCACACTGCGCTGCATGTCGGTAACTTCCTCGGGGCGCTCGTCAATGAGCAGCACGATTTCGTAAACCTCCGGGTGATTGTCGGCAATGGCGTTGGCGATGGCCTTCAGGAGCATGGTCTTACCGGTTTTGGGCTGAGCCACGATGAGGCCGCGCTGGCCCTTGCCGATAGGGGTGAACATATCTACCACGCGGATGCTCTGGTCTTTCTCGTGGCCATGTCCCAGGAGATTGAATTTCTCTGTAGGGAACAGGGGAGTGAGGAAGTCGAAGGGCACGCGGTCGCGTACGAATTCGGGGGTGCGGCCGTTGATGAACTTGATCTTGACCAGCGGGAAATATTTGTCTCCCTCTCTGGGAGGACGGATTTCTCCGGTGACGGTGTCTCCGTTCTTGAGAGCGTTCTGCTTGATTTGCTGCTGGGAAACGTAGATATCGTCGGGGGAGTTCAGGTAGTTGTAATCGCTGGAGCGCAGGAAACCGTAACCGTCGGGCATGATTTCCAGAACGCCTGTAGCCTCTACAGAGCCCTCGAATTCGATGCGCTGGGGCTTGTTGGGCTTGGGCTGCTCCTGCCGGGCCTCGGGTTTTGCCTCCTGTTTGGCCTCGGGCTGCTGCTGCGGCTGCTGAGCCTGCTGCTTATTCTTTTTGCGGGGACGCTTTTCTTCCTTTTTCTCTGCAGGAGCTTCTTCCTGCTGGGCTTCGTCGTCCTTGAGGTCGTCGAAGAGATTGTGGATGAATTGCTTGCTGTCGATTTCCTGGGGCTTGACCTCCGGAGCGGGCGCTGCTTTCTCGGCCTCTGCTCCAGGGGCGGCTTCGGCAGCCTTCTTGGGCTTGCGGCCGCGCTTCTTGGGTTCGGCGGCGGGTGCGGGCGCTGCTTCTTCGGCCTTGGGTTCGGCCTTTACCTCGGGCTTAGCCTCGGCCGGAGCTTCTGCCTTGACCTCTTCCTTGCGGGGACGGCCGCGCTTTTTGGCAGCCGGCTTGGGAGCCTTGGGCTGGGCAGGTTTCTGGGATTCGATAACAGCCTCCTGGTCCAGGATGGCAAAACCCAGGCTTGCGCGGTCCATTTTCTTGGCGCCTTTGATATCCAGGGATTCGGCAATGCTTCTGAGCTGGTCTTCGCTCATGGCATTCAATTCTAATAAGCTATGGGGCATATTTGTAAGAATGTATTTCGGGTAAAAGAGTGCGACTCGAACGAATCGCAGTGCAAAGATACCAAATTAAATCGGATTAGCAAATAATCCGTTACTATATCTTTATTTCAACAGGTTATCCATGTAGGAATCGGACCTCTTGTAGCGCAGGAGATCGGCCAGGGCCGAGGCATTGGCGGCGATTCTGAAGCTGTAGCTCTTCCACTGGCCCATAGGCACCCAGGATACGGCAATATTGAAGCAGTGGAGGTCGTAGGTGGCACTGATCTGGGTGGTGGTCATCTTCATGGCCATGATATCGAAGCCAGATGTAACCTGGATGTTCATGCGGGGCGTGAGTTTGAGGTTGCCGCTCACATTGAGGGTTTGCGTAAAGCGGTTGTTGGTAATGAGCTCCTTGGTGGCCGACTGGTAAGTATAACTCTTGGAATAGTTGAAAGAGTAGCTCAGGTTGATGGACCAGGGCGCATTGGAATTCATATAATAGACGTAACCTCCCGGAATGTATTCGCCGGTGACGGGGTGGTAATAAATGCGCTGGTAGGAATTGGCATTGTTCTCGGAGCCTCCCTGCTTGCGGCCGTCATTACCGTCGGTAGCACCCTTTCCGTTAAAGGAGATGGAAGCCGACAGGGAAGCGTTGGTGAGACGCGCCAGCATGCCGTTTTTCGTGACCTGGAACTTGTTGATGCGGCGGCCCTGCTCGTCTATGGCGTAAGGGTCGAAGTTCATGTTCCCGCTGATGTTCAGCTTGTTAAGCAGGTTGGTCGAGGCCGAGATACCAATGTTCTGCATGCGCAGGGAATCGGCCAGGAAGTTGTAGCTGGTGTTGATGTTCAGCTGGTCCAGGAGTTTTACCTTCTTGGTACCGGTGCCGGTGGTGTCGCGGATATCCCGCACTTTTGCTTCCAGGTTGTTGCCGATGGTAAGCGACATGGTAGCGCTCTTACCCCTGCCGGGAGGCGATGCCGTGTTGTGGTTCCCCGTGAGGCTGTAGATATTATACATGCTCTCGGCATGGTAGGAACCCCGTTTGTCGTAATAGGCGTCCAGGGTGCGCCAGCCGTTGAAGGACGTGCCTTTTTCCGGCGATACGCTCACCGAGATGGAAGGGGATATCACATGACGGATGGCCTGCACTTTCCGGTGTTTGCCGAAGTTGAACATGCCGTAGATTCGCGTGCTCATGGACATACTTCCGGAATAGGTGTGCGTGGCGCCGAAGGTATTGAAGGCCGTTCCCGGGTCTGTCTCTACGCGCTGGGCGATGACCTGGTTGCCCTCTTTGTCGGTAACCATGATGGGATTGCCCATTTCGTCTACTTCCGGCACCAGCGTCTGGCTGCCCTTGGAGAACATCCAGTTCATGCCGTAGTTGATGCTGGGCGTGACGTTGATGTACTTGAAAAGCGTAAAGTTGGGCAGACCTATCTGGAAGGTGTGCGTCATGCCGCTGGTCATGCGCTGCAGGGCCTTGATTCCCAAGGAGTCTCCGATTTCCTTAACCCGGTACTCTTTTCCGTTGGCATCTGTGTCGGTGACATAATTGCCGGTGCCGTCCATGACGTAATCCTGCAAATCCCTGAGCTTAAAACTGATGCGGTTCTGCAGGGAAGTGGAATAGCCGAAGGAGATCTTTTCGTAGAACTTTTCCTTGCCCACGCGCGTCTTCTGCTTGAAGGGGTAGAAACGCGTTACCGAGAAAGTGACGTTGGGCAGGGTGATGGAATAGCTGGAGTCCCTGGAGTTCTGGTTGTGCAGGGCATTCACGCTCAGGTTGAATTTTCCGTTCCAGTTGTGGGAATAGGAAATGGAGGAGGAAATTTGGTTCTGTTGGGCCTCGGTGACCGAACGGGAGTTGTACTTGCTGTTGGACGGGCTGGAGAAGTTCACCGATGCCGTGAACGAAGTTCCCGGGTGGGCCTTGGGGTCCTGGGAGTGGCTCCAGCGCAAACCGAAGTTCTGGCTCTGGACAAAGTCGGCGCTGCCTTTTTCGCCGGCCTGGTCGTTGGAGAAGCTGAACGAGAGGGAACCGTTGAACTTATAATTTACCTTATAGCGCGTATTCAAGTCTACCGACCAGGAACCCAGGGTATAGTAGGAACCGGTAAGGGACAGGTCAAAGTGGTCTCCGAACACAAAGTACATACCGGCATCCCTCATGTAGAAGCCGCGCGCCTGTTCTTCGCCGAAGGAAGGCATCAGGAGGCCGGTGGCACGGTTGGGCTTTTTAGGTACAAAGCCAAAGGGCAGGCCGATGGGGATGGGCACGCCGGCCACCACGGGCCAGGCCGGGCCGAAGACGGTCTTCTGCGAGGGCTGGGTGATGACTTTGGCCAGGCTGAGCCGGAGGTAGTAGTGGGGCTCTTCCAGGTCGCACACCGTGTACACGCCGTTGGTGAGGTTGATGGACTTGTCCGGCATCATCTTGATGTCCTTGCCCTGCAGCAAACCTTCGGACTCCTTGGTGATCATGTTGGTGATGCGCGCCTTCTTGGTGTCGAAGTTGTAGCGGAGCTCGTCCATCTTGTACGACTGGCCGTTGTCGGTCATCTCGGGCAGACCCTCCATCTCTCCGGTGGCGATGTTCTTGCGGCCGGTGGCGTAGACGGTGTTGGTCTTCATGTCGTACTCCATGTAATCGGCCGTGAGCTGGAGGCCCTGGTAGGTGACGGTGGCGCCACCATAATAATATATCTTGCGCTGTCCGTTGGAGAAATCGGTGATGATGGAGTCCTTGGCCGTGGTGAAGGCCGGACGCTCCAGCGAACTCTTGTGGAGCATATCCAGGGAATCCTTGCGGGCGGCCGACAGGGAATCTACCCGGCGCAGGGAATCGGTAATGGCGGCAGGAAGTGCGACGCTGGCAGAATCCGGTTCCTGACGCAAACGTCTGGCCTGTGCCGCGGACCCGGAAAGGACCGTGCACAGAAGCGTCAGAAACAGATATTGCAAAAACTTCCTTGCCATTGGATATTTTTTGCTATTTTTGTGCGTTAAAATATGCAAATTTAAGCCATATTCCACAATTTTCAAAACTCCAGAGCCATGAAGCCGCTTTTCCGCATCACCCTTTTTGCTGCAGCAGCCGTTCTTCTTGCAATCCCTGTGCCTGCCCGGGCGCAGAAGCAGGCAACATTGCAGCTAAAGCGGGTCGTCATCGACCCCGGACATGGCGGAAAGGATGCCGGCTGCGTTAGCCGCGACGGCAAAACCTATGAGAAAACCATCGCCCTGGATATTGCCAAACGCCTGAACAGGAAGATCTCATCGGCCTATCAGGATGTGGAAGTCATCATGACCCGCGCCGACGACCGCTTCGTGGAATTGGAAAACCGCGCCGTCATTGCCAACAAGGCCAATGCAAACCTCTTCATCTCCATCCACGTGAATTCGGTAGAGAAGGGGACAACGGCCAGCGGCTATTCCATCCATGTGCTGGGCCAGTCGCAGAAGAAGGGGAACGACCTCTATTCCAAGAACTTGGAACTGGTCAAGCGAGAGAACTCCGTGATCATGCTGGAAGACAACTACGAGGCCAAGTACCAGGGCTTCAATCCCAACGACCCCCAGTCTTCCATCATCTTCTCGCTCATGCAGAACGCGCACCTGAACGCCAGCCTGGATTTTGCCGAGGATGTGGCCGATGCCATGTCGCGCGGGCCTGTCAAGAACAGCCGCGGCGTGTCGCAGGATCCCTTCTGGGTGCTCTGGCGCACCGCCATGCCGGCTGTGCTCATCGAGGTCGGTTTCATGAGCAACCCCGACGACCTGGCCATTCTGCGCAGCCCCGATGGCCGCGACGCCATCGCTACCAATATATTTAATGCGTTCTGGGCCTTCAAGACCCGCTACGACCGCACCGAGGCCCCGGCAAACCAGCCGGTCGCGCAGCCCGAGCCCCAGCCTGCCCCGGTGGCTCAGCCGGTTGTGGAGTCCAAGCCCGTTGTGGAGTCCAAGCCCGTTGTGGCTCCGAAGCCCGAAGCTCCCCAGGCTCTTTATGGAGTACAGGTCCTGGTGTCAAGTAAGAAGCTCTCTCCCAGCGATCCTTTCTTCAAGGGATTTACTCCGGTTGTCGTTCCTGTCGGCAACGTGAATAAGTATATTGTCTGTCTGGATACCTCGCTTGAAAATGTGCGCAAACAACTGCCCAAAGTGAAGGCAGTTTTTAAGGATTCATTCGTGGTAAAGGTAGAGGACGGAGTTACTAAACCTATTCGCTGATTTTTCTTCCATTTATTTAGATGAAAAGCCGATTAATCTTTAATTGGTTTTTTTGGAATTATTCCAAATTAGATATTTACATTCTTTCGTTGAACGGCAATGTTTAAAATGTAAAGTGTTGAATATTAGTACTTTTCTAAAATGGCGATTCTTGGCTTCCTTTGCATTAGTATAATCATAAATTTTTTTTAATGCAATAGCGAAAACATTTTTTTATGAAATTTTTTTCAGCCATTTTTGCACTACGACAACCAGTTAACAGTATAGTATTTTACCTTCATCCCGGATGACAGACCAGGAAAGACATATTGCGGTATGGAACAACTGTCTGCAGATCATTGAGAACAACATTGATCCGCAGCAGTACAATACCTGGTTCAAGCCCATCCGGCCTGTGTCGCTGGCTGGGACCCGCCTCACCGTAGAGGTTCCCTCGGATTTCTTCCGCGAATATATAGAAGGTGCCTATAAAGAACTGCTGCGTCTTACCATCCGCCGCGCCATCGGGGCCGATGCCCAGCTGTTCTATCTGGTTCGTCCCGTCCAGTACCGCGAAGGCATGGTACTGCCGTCCGCTCCCAGCTCTACTCCTACCAACAACCCGGTTTCGGTACCTACGTATCAGCCTTCCGGGGCTCCCAGTCCGTTCGTATTCCCGGGCACCACGCGCGTGAAGATTAACCCGCGCCTGAATCCCGTGTACTGCTTCGGCAACCTGGTGGAAGGGGAGTGCAACAAGATGGGCGTCAGCGCCGGAGAAAGCATCTCCCACGCTCCTGGCAAAACTCCTTTCAATCCGCTCTTCCTCTTCGGCGGTCCGGGTCTGGGCAAGACCCACATCGCCCAGGCCATCGGTATCGATATCAAGGAGCGTTTCCAGGACAAGGTGGTGCTGTACGTTACCGGCAACGAGTTCAAGACCCAGTACATGGATGCCACCCGTGGCAACCGCCTGGTAGATTTCATCGCCTTCTATCAGCGTGTGGACGTCCTCATCGTAGACGATATCCACGAACTCATCGGCCAGGGCTCCCAGAATGCGTTCTTCAACGTATTCAACCACCTGCACCAGAATGGCAAGCAGCTCATCTTCACCAGCGACCGCGCTCCCGTAGACCTGCAGAACTTCGAAGACCGCCTGCTGTCCCGTTTCAAATGGGGCCTCTCGGTAGAGCTCACCCGTCCGGATTATAATACGCGTCTGGAAATGTTGCGCGCCCGCGCCCAGCGGGAAGGCGTCCGTCTGGAAGAGGACGTCCTGTCCTTCCTGGCCTCCCGCGTCAAGACCAATTTCCGTGAGCTGGAAGGCACCCTCACCTCCCTGGTAGCCTATGCTACCCTGGGACACCGCAACATCGACGTAGATCTGGCCCAGAGCGTTACCGGCAAGATTGTGGGAGAAGAGGAGACCGAGATTAGCATGGAAACCGTCATCACCACCGTGTGCGAGTACTTTAACATCACGCGTGAACAGCTGCTTTCCAAGAGCCGTGTGCGCCAGATCGTGCAGGCCCGCCAGATTGCCATGTACGAGTGCCGCGCCCTCATCTCCAACTGCTCGCTCAGCACCATCGGCGCAGAGCTTGGCGGCAAGGACCACGCTACTGTCCTCCACGCCTGCAACACCGTGCAGGATCTCATGGCCACCGACCGCGTCTTCCGTCAGTGGGTAGAGGACATCCAGGGCATGCTGGTCGTGCCCGTGAACGCCTAAAATCATTAGGAAATAAAAGGAGTTTTTCGTAACTTTGGTGAGTTATAAAACCAAAGATTACTATGGATTCTGCATCTGTCCTCAAAATTTTCAAAGAAATCACCTGCATCCCGCGCGAATCGGGCCACGAAGAAAAAATGATCGAGTTCCTGCAGCAGTTTGCCGCCAAGCACAACCTGGCCTGCAAAACCGACAAAACCGGCAACGTGGTCATTACCAAGGAAGCCTCCAAGGGCAAGGAGAATGTGCCCACGCTGGTCCTGCAGGCCCATCAGGATATGGTTTGCGAAAAGAACGCCGGCTTCGACTTCGATTTCCACACGCAGCCCATTCCCTATGAGATTGAGGACGGTTGGATGATATCCAAGAATACCACGCTGGGTGCCGACGATGGCATCGGCATTGCCGCCTGCCTGGCCCTGCTGGAAAGCGATCTTCCCATGGGCAAGCTGGAGTGCCTGTTCACCATTTCCGAAGAAACCGGCATGGACGGCGCCTTTGCCCTGGAGCCAGGCTTCTTCGAGGGCAAGACGCTCATCAATCTGGACTCCGAAGACGAAGGACAGATGTTCGTGGGTTGCGCCGGCGGCATTGACACCACGGCCACCATCGAACTGGCCCGCGAGCCCCTGCGCAAAGGTTATAAGACTCTGAAAATCCGCGTATTCGGCGCCCAGGGCGGCCACAGCGGAGACGATATCAATAAGGAACGCGCCAATGCCCTGCGGGAACTGGTACGCTTCCTCTTCACCGAACTCCAGTACGATTTCCAGCTCCTGACCCTGGACGGTGGCAACAAACCAAACGCCATCTGCCGCGAGGCTTATGCCATCATTGCCGTTCCGGCCGACGAAGCCGAGGAAATGAAGGCCGATGTCCAGGCTTTCAGCGACCTGCTGGCCGCCGAGTTCGCCGCTTCCGATCCCGGAGTACGGGCCGAATGCACCCCTTGCGAATGCAAGGAAAAGCCCATCGCCGAAGGTGATGCCGCCAACCTCATCGCCACCCTGCTGGCCTGCCCGCACGGCGTAGAGAAGATGTCGGTGGATATCCCCGGCCTGGTAGAAACTTCCACCAACCTGGCCGCCGCCCATATCGAAGGCGATGTTCTCAAGGTCATCACCAGCCAGCGCAGCTCGGTGGTTTCCGAACTGCATGCCATGGCCGAAAAAGTGGAAGCAGCCTTCTTCCTGGGTTCCTTCGATGCAGAGCATCACGGCGAATATCCCGGTTGGAAACCCAACCTGAATTCCAATATCCTCAAGCATACGGTAGAGTCTTACCGCAAGCTCTTCGGCCACGATCCGGAGATCAAGGCAATCCATGCCGGTCTGGAATGCGGTCTGTTCCTGGAAAAGTTCCCGGATTTGGATATGATATCCTTCGGCCCCACCCTTCGTTATGTCCACGCACCAGGTGAAAAACTGGAACTGGCCTCCCTGGACAAGTTCGTGGCCCATCTGAATGACGTCGTTGTGAATTTCAGCTAGATTCTTCGCTTCGATCAGAATGACAACTCTCATCGCTCCCTCCATGCTGTCGGCCGACTTCCTGCATCTGGAAAAGGATGTAGAGATGGTCAACCGTTACGCCGACATCTTCCACCTGGATATCATGGACGGCACCTTTGTGCCCAATATCTCCTTCGGTTTTCCGGTGGTGGAAGCCATTGCCAAAAAAGCGACGAAACCGCTGGACGTGCACCTGATGATCGTGCACCCGGAGAAGTACGTGGAGCGCTTCGCCAAGGCCGGCGCTGCCTATATCAGCTTCCACTACGAAGCCGCCGGGGAGCAATCGGCCGAAATCCTGGCGCAGATTCAGGCGCTGGGCGTGAAGGCGGGCATCGTCATCAACCCCGACTGCCCCGTGGAGAAAATCTTCCCGCTGCTGCCCAAGGTGGATTTCGTGCTCATCATGAGCGTGTTCGCCGGCTTCGGCGGCCAGAAGTTCATCCCGGAATCACTGGAACGGATCCGCGCCGTTCGCGCCCAACTGGACCGCATCGGCCGCCCCGAAGTTCCCATCGAGGTGGACGGTGGCATCGGCCCGGCTAATGCCGCCGACGTCAAAACTGCCGGCGCATCCATGCTGGTGGCAGGCAGTTCCGTGTTCAAGGCCGAAGACCCGGCCCAGGCCATTGAATCCCTTCGTCTGGCATAATTCATTACGGATCAACCCTTTCGCGCAGTTCCCCGACGGAAAGGGAACTGCCAAATTGTCATCCCTTGGTAATGGCTTTATTTTTGATTATATTTGTGTGATTAAAACCAATTTTTATGATTACACATGATCTTCGGCTCATCGCCGATGCCATCATTGACAAGAAGGGACAGAATGTAGTGTCTTTGGACCTGCGGCAAATAGACGGCGCCATCACAGATTATTTTGTGGTGTGCGACGGCTCCAATACCACCCAGGTGGGTGCCATTGCCGACAATATCGCAGAGAAGATGAAGGAAGAGGGGCACACCCTTTACCGCAGTCAGGGAGAAGGCAACAATTTCTGGATCATTCAGGATTACGGCAATATTGTAGTACACATTTTCCTTAAGGAGTATCGCGAATTCTATCGCCTGGAGGCTCTCTGGGCCGATGTCCCCCGCAAGGAATACAAGGAGCGGAAGACCGCAGCTAAAGCAGCGAAGTAAATGGCAAAAGACAATAAAGACCCCAAAGGTCGCAAAATATTCAGCATCAGCATCAATTTCTCCTGGATCTACTTCATTATCCTGTTGGGAATCGGGTATTTGCTGTTCAACAACCAGCAAAGCGCCTCCCCGGAGAAGATCGAGTGGACCGAGGTTCAGGAGATGATCAGGCAGGGAGACGTGGCCGAGATTTCCTTCGTGCGCAATGACTTCAAGGGAGAAGTCAAGGTTCGTCCGGAGCGTCTGGCCAAGTATACCGACAAATTCCGCGGCGGCGTTCCTCCCAGAAGGGCCCCGCAGTTCTTCTTCCTGGTTTCTACCAAGTTCGACCCCGAGGTTTCGTTCGAAGCCCTGAACGCCGAACTTCCCGCAGTGGACCGCTTTAAGGTGGTGATCAAGAATGAGGAACGCGTGTGGATGGACATCCTGCAGATGATCCTGCCGCTGCTTATCCTCATTGTCTTCTGGATGCTCATGTTCCGCGGCATGAACCGCGGCGTGGGTGGCCCCGGCGGTGGTATGAACCCCTTCAATACCGGCAAGTCTACGGCCCGTGAAACCGAAAAAGGTGAGGTCAAGGTCACCTTCAAGGACGTGGCCGGCCTGTACGGAGCCAAGGAAGAAGTCATGGAAATTGTGGATTTCCTCAAGAATCCCCAGAAATATACCGCTCTGGGTGGCAAGATCCCCAAGGGTGCCCTGCTGGTAGGCCCTCCCGGAACCGGTAAGACCCTGCTGGCCAAGGCTGTGGCCGGAGAGGCCAACGTGCCTTTCTTCTCCATCAGCGGTTCCGACTTCGTAGAGATGTTCGTGGGTGTAGGTGCTTCCCGTGTTCGGGATCTCTTCCGCCAGGCCAAGGAGAAAGCCCCCTGCATCGTATTCATCGACGAGATTGACGCCGTGGGCCGCGCCCGCGCCAAGAACGGCGGATTCACTTCCAACGACGAGCGTGAGAATACGCTGAACCAGTTGCTCACCGAGATGGACGGCTTCGGCACCAACAGCGGTGTCATCGTCTTGGCCGCCACCAACCGGTCCGACATCCTGGACCAGGCCCTGATGCGCGCCGGCCGCTTCGACCGTCAGATTCATGTGGAACTGCCCGAGCTGAAGGAGCGTGAGGAAATCTTCCAGGTGCACCTGCGCGGCATCAAGCTGGGAGAAGACTTCAACGTGGAATTCATGGCCAAGCACACTCCGGGCTTCTCCGGGGCCGATATCGCCAATGTATGTAACGAGGCTGCCCTCACCGCCGCCCGCAAGGACCATGCGGCCGTGATGCAGCAGGACTTCCTGGATGCCGTAGACCGCATTGTCGGCGGCCTGGAGCGCAAGTCCAATACCATCCTTACTCCGGCTCAGAAACGCACCACCGCCTATCACGAGGCCGGTCACGCCCTGGTGGGCTGGCTGCTGCCCTATGCCGATCCTGTGTTCAAGGTTTCCATCATCCCTCGCGGGAACGCACTGGGCCTTACCTGGAGCCTGCCCGAGGAAAGGAAGAACTGGTCCAAGAGCGTGATGCTGGACCATATGAGCATGCTCCTGGGCGGCCGTGTGGCCGAAGAAATCATTAACAATGAACCCTCTTCGGGGGCTCAGAACGATTTGGAGCGTCTTACCCGCATGGCCTACAGCATGGTCCAATATCTGGGTATGAGCAGCAAGGTGGGCACTCTCTCCTTCTACGACTCTACGGGCTCCGGCGGCTACAACCTGGTCAAACCCTATTCGGAGAAAACCGCCGAACTCATGGACCAGGAGGTAAAAGCCATCGTGGATGGCGTGTACAAGCGCACGCACCAGATTATCGAGGATCACAAGGATGCCTTTATGCAGCTGGGAGCGCTCCTTTTGGAGAAAGAAGTGATCTTTGCCGAAGATATCGAGCAAATCCTGGGACCCAAGGTTAAACCCGCCGAAGACGATCAGTTTGCAAACAATGAATAGTACAGTCAAGCGCACTATTTTCGGAGCCCTCTTCCTGGCAGTGATGCTGGGAGGGCTTCTGTTTTATGAAACCCTCTTCGTAATCCTTTTCGCCTTCATCACCGGAGTGATGCTCTACGAGTTTTACCGGATGACGATGGGGAACACCTACAAGAAACTCCAGTATACGGCCATCTTCGTAGGTGTGTTCATCTTCCTGGCAGCCAACACCTATTTCTTCGCCGCCTGCCACCTGAGTACTTTCATTTCGTTCAGTATCATCGGCGTCCTCTATCTGATGGTCCGCTCCATCCTGATGAAAGACCATACGGAATTCCTCAAAACGGGATACCTGTATGCGGGCCTGTTGTACATCGGCCTGCCGCTGGCCCTTTCCAATGCCGTCGTGAGCACCACGGGGCAGTACAGCGGCGTCCTGATGGTGGCCTTCTTCTGCATCATCTGGGCCTCGGATGTAGGGGCCTACTGCTTTGGCATGCTGCTGGGCCAGAAGGTATGGCCCGCCAAGATGTGCCCCACCATCTCTCCCAAGAAATCCTGGGCCGGCTTTATCGGCGGTCTGGTTATGGCTATGCTCACCGGCGCCATCCTGCACTGGACGGGCCTGTGGACCTTCTCCATGCTGCACTGCCTGGCCGTATCGGCCATCATGCATGTGCTGGGCGTGCTGGGAGACCTCTATGAATCCCTGTGGAAGCGCGCAGCGGGCATCAAGGACTCCGGTAAGATCATTCCCGGACACGGCGGTCTCATGGACCGTTTCGACAGCGCCCTCTTCGCCATTCCCGCCGCTTATATATATATGGTATTATTTAATCTGCTATAGCCCATGAAATGGATCAAAATAGATGATGATTCCTACGGCACTATCTTAACGTCCTGGTGTGTCTGCGCCGTGCTCATTTTCCTCGCGGCACGCTACATCCCCATCCTGTGGGTGAGCATTCCCCTCTGCGCCATGATGGTGGTGTTCATGATTTTCATCACCTGGTTCTTCCGGGTGCCCAATCGGGAAACGCCCTTCACCGACAACGACCGTCTGGTAACCTCGGTGGCCGACGGCAAGGTAGTAATTGTAGATAAGGTCTATGAGAAAGAGTTCCTGAAGCAGGACTGCATCCAGATTTCCGTTTACATGGATTTCTTTGACGTGCACTGCAATTTCTGGCCTGTCAGCGGGATGGTTACCTATTATAAATACCATCCCGGCAAGTACCTGCTGGCCTTCCATCCCAAGAGTTCGGAACTGAACGAGCATTCGTCTTCCTGCCTGGAGAACAAGTACGGCAAGGTCTTCTTCAAGCAGATTGCCGGCACCTTCGCCCGCCGTATCGTCTGCTATTCCGAGCCTGGAAAGATGGAATACCGCGGAGACCAGTGCGGTGTAATCAAATTCGGCTCCCGCATTGACATGTTCGTCCCGCTGGAAGCCGAAGTAAAAGTGAAGGTAGGGGATAAGGTACGCGCCGTCGAGAGCGTCCTGGCTATTCTGCCCGATCAGCAGTAATCAGCTCTACCAGTTTGTCTACAGCCTCGTCCTCGGGTATGTGCCTGAGGACGGGTTCTTTTTTACGGTACAGGGTAACTTTGCCGAAGCCTTCTCCCACGTAGCCGTAGTCGGCGTCGGCCATTTCGCCGGGGCCGTTCACGATGCAGCCCATCACGGCGATGACCACGTCCTTGAAATGACCCGTGGCGGCCTTGACCTTGTTGAAGGTATTCTCCAGGTCGTAGAGCGTGCGTCCGCAGCCGGGGCAGGCGATGTATTCGGGCTTGTAGAAGCGACGGCGGCAGGCCTGCAGAATCTCGTCCTTGAGGTATTCGTCCTCGATGGGAATGTCGTCAATCTCGTGGTTCAGCAGGGGAGCGCCCCAGTCGCAGGCGGCTTTGAGGATAGATTCTTCGCTGCGCTCAGAATGACACATCCTGAGGCCGGTATTCTCTGTCATCCTGAGGCCGGAGGCCGAAGGATCTGAATACCTGCGTGCAAGGTACTGCGCAACGGGAATCTCGTTCTCCGGGGGTTCGGTGAGGGAAACGCGGATGGTGTTGCCGATGCCTTCGGCCAGGAGGGTAGAGATGGCTACGCAGCTCTTGATGCGGCCGCTGTCGCCGTTGCCTGCCTCGGTGACGCCCACGTGCAGCGGGAACACGACACCCCGCTTCTGCATCAGGCGGGCCAGTTCGCGGTAGGCCTGCACCATGACTACCGTATTGGAAGCTTTGAGGGACACCACCACGTTGTAGAACTGGGCGTCGATGCACATCTCGATCCACTCCATGGCCGCCAGGGCCATGGCTTCGGGCGTATTGCCGTACTGCTCTACGATGTACTTTCCCAGGGAACCGTGATTCAAGCCGATCCGGATGGCGCGGTCGTACTCCTTGCATTTTCCCAGCAACTCGCCGAAGAGTTCGCGCGCCTTCTGGTGGTTGGGATGGAAGTTGCCGGGGTTGATACGGATTTTCTCGACCACCGGCACCACCGCCATGGCTACTTCGGCGCTGAAGTGGATGTCGGCCACCAGGGGGACATCGGCCTGTACGCGACGGCGAATCTCCTGCAGCGCAGGAACGTCCTTCAGCGAAGGGACCGTGATGCGGATGATCTGGGCGCCCGCCTGGATCAGGCGTTCGCACTGGGCCACGGTGGCGTCTACGTCGGACGTATGGGTATTGCACATGGTCTGGACCACGATGGGGTGGTCGCTGCCAATGAGGAGGTTTCCTACATGGACTGTCCTGGTTTTCATAACGTTAGTCATTCTCTTTGTTCTGTTCTTCTACCATCTTGCGGGCCAGTTTCCTTAGCTGCCGGCGGGTATGGCCGTAGCGCGGCGTAAACTGGTAATACACGCCGAAGGTGACCGCTCCGTCCAGGGGATAGGCAAAGCGGTAATAGTATTTGCTGGCGTAATCGGGCTTCCAGAAGCTGCTCCAGCCCCATTTGACCTGGGCGTTCACGTGAAACTCGAACGGAGAAAGCATGACGCCGAAACCGATGCCGCCCTGGACGCCGTAGGTCCAGCGGCGGTCGTAGTCCCGGAACTGGTACTGGAACTCCTCGTAGGCCGTGGTCTGGTAGGCTTCGTCCAGCGTACGCACGATGGACTGGCGGTAACCGCCGTACAGGCCCAGCTTGGCCATGACCTTGAAATGCTCGCCGGCATCGATGTGGAAATGGGACAGGATAAAAGCCTCGGGTACTTTCATGAGTACCTTGTAGGCTCCCGATTCCGTAGAACGGTAACCGGTTTCCTTGTTCTCCTTAAATTCGTAGCCCTCGTAGTTCTGCTGGGCACCCAGTTCGATGCCCATGTTGTGGAACAGGCCGAACATGGTGTAGTAGCGGATGATGGAGAATCCGTAGACGGGGACGGCCCATGTGGGCGTAACCAGACGGTCGGGATTGAAATAGCCCATCATCATGGAAGCGCCACCATAGGCGCCGGCCATCCAATAATCGTTGGGCGGCAGCACTTTCACGTCCATGCTGTCCAGATATTCGGTGGTAACGGAGTCCGGCAGGGAGAAAAACTCCTTCTGCAGGTCTACCTGGGCCTTGGCAGTAAAGACGGTCAGGAAAAGAAGTGGAATCAGCAGCAGTCTTTTCATCGGAACATTTCCTCTATATCTATATCCCAGACCATTTCGGCCTTTTCCATCACGGTGATCAGGAACTTGTCGTTTTGCTTGAAGAAACGTACTTTCTCCGGCTGACGGTGTTCCAGCAGGTTACCGGTATCCACGATGTTGTTCCGGTTGATGTCTTCGGTAATGCGGATGCAGTAATTCGCGGCGCTCAGGTAGGGAAAGAGCAGGGTGCCGTCTTTCTCGATGATGAAGCTGCGGATGACCTTGTTGCGTTTCTCGTTCAGCAGTTCCACAATATATTTGTTGTGTATGCCGGTGAGCTGCAGGGTAATGCTGCTCAGTTTTTCATCCGTGGGCAGGGTTACCTTGAGTTCTGTAGAGTCGTTGTAAAATCCGTTGATATCCCGGAACTTCCGATAAGGAATCTTCAAATAATAATCATAGCCAACCATGAAGGGTTCCGTGGGCATCACGCGGAAGTGGCGCAGGTTGGTGGAATCCTTGATGACGGTTACGGAGCCGGGCTTTTCCTGCTGACGCGGGTTCACGCTGCGGAACTTGAGCGAATCCCAGGCCTGCTCGATGAGCGGGTACTTGAATTCGATGTCATAGCCGTATTGCTCGATGGTGGCGGCTTCGGCCTTGGCGGTGTACACGGCAATGGTGTCCTCGTGCTTGCGGTCACGGGTGTTCTGCTTCTTCTTCATGAGCTCGGCCCGGAATTCCTTGGTATAGGCCAGCTTCACGGTTTCGTCGGTGGGCACGAGCTTGCCGGTAGTGTCGGTCTTGTCGTAGCGGATGAGCAGCTGAAGGGTATCTGGCATTTTCCGCTGGTCGTTCACCCACAGTTCCAGGGAGTCTCTCTGCAGATTGAACTGGGAGATGAGTTTCTCCCGCGGGAGACCCTTCACGCGCATGTCGTGGATGACAGCGTTGGGGGCCATGAAGGTGAGGTAGGCTGTTCTCTCGCTAACACGCTCCTTTTTCACGATGTACTGCTTGGACGGTTTCTCACGGAAGAGGTTCAGTTCCAGCTGGGCCTTACGGGCCAGGCAAAGCAGGGTGTCCTTCATGTCGAACTTCTTGAACTCGTACAGGCTGTCGTTGTAGATGATGGTGGGACGGAACAGTGTATCCAGGAAAGCGATGCGCTCCGACTCGGGGTCGTACATATTGTTGTTGTTCTCGTCCTTGATGGCATAGACGCGATAGACAGTGTCCTGGATGTTGCGGATGCTGAAGAAGCCCCAGTCGTCGGTTTTGGCGGCGGCCACGGGCCTTTGCAGGAAGACGGCGGAATCGGCCTGGTCCTTATACAGCATTACGGTAGCACCTTGCACGGGCATCAGGGTATTGCAGTCCTGCACCAGACCGGTGACGCACATGGAGTCAATCTGGCTGCCGGTCGAGAACACCAGGGTATAGCCCGGGAAGAGATTACCTTCGTTGTTGTCGACGATGGCGCCGGTCAGGTCCAGGGTATAAGTCCTGTTGCTGTCCAGGTCGCTTTCGAAGGTGACGACCAGGGATTTTCCCTTGATGGTGGACTTGGGCTTCTTCTCCAGCGGGGGAGAGAGGAACACGCCGTTGGCGTCCTTGACCTTTACGTATTCGTTGAAGGTGAAGACGAGTTTGCTGTTGTGCGTAGGGATGTTCACCGACGCAGGCAGGGGACTCACCTTAGTCAATACGGGAGGAATGGTGTCCTTGGGGCCGCCGGAAGGCGGCTGCGTGGTATTGGCACAACCTGAGGGAAACATGAGGCTGGCCAGGATTAGCGCAGCGGGTATGAGAGGAAGCAGGCTTTTTATCTTCATAGTTCGCTGCGGCTTACATTTTCGATGCCTTCGATGGAAGACAGTTTCTTGATCATCTTTTCCAGAATATCACGGGAATTGACATAGAGGTCGATATAGCCTTCGAAGAGGCCGCTCTCGGCCTGCAGGGAAAGCCGGCGCATGTTCACGCCCATCACCAGGGAGACGTAGCGGGAAATCTCGTTGAGCATGCCCAGGCGGTCGACGCCCTTGAGGGAAATGCGCACCAGGAAAGAGTTGTCTTCGGCCTTTTCCAGCCATTTTGGGACCACCACCCAGTCTCCGTGCGTGGCGGCGATGGTTTCGGCGACCTTGCAGGTTTTCTTATGGATGGTGACGGTGCCGTCGGGGGCTTTAAAGCCGATGACAGGGTCTCCGGGGATGGGATTGCAGCAGGTGGCGATATGGAAATGCGGAGCGTTGGGATCGGAGCTGCCGATGATGTAAGTTTCGCCGGCCGGTTCCCTGGTCCCGGGCTTTTCCTCCAGGCGCAGCACGCGGCGAATCCAGGACAGGCGGGTGCCGGAGGACTTCTTCACCACTTCTTCGAAGTTGTTCAGGGAGATGTCGCCGATGCCCACTCCGTACAGGAGTTCGTCGCGGGAACCCACGTTGTAGGCGGCTTCCAGGCGCTGGAGCAGGGCTTCGTCCAGCTGCAGGCCCATGGCTTCGGCCGCGCTTTCCAGAGATTTTCGGCCGAAATCCACCGTCTGCTTGCGCTGCGCCTTGAAGTAGTCGGTGACCAGTGTACGGGCGCGGTGGGTAATGAGGAACTTGAGCCATTCGGGCTGCGGATGGGCGTCTTCGGCCGTAATAATCTCGACTTTATCGCCGGTCTTGAGGACGTGGTTCAGCTTTACCAGCTTCTGGTTCACCTTGGCGGCGATGGACTTGTGACCGACCTCGGAGTGGATGAGGTAGGCGAAATCCAGGGCTGTGGCGTCCTTCTGGATGCTGCGCTGTTCTCCCTTGGGCGTGAAGACGTAGATTTCGGTGGCCGTAAGGTCGTTGTGTATGATATCCAGCAGCTCCAGCGCATTGATATCCGGGTTTACCAGGATTTCCTTGATGCGGTTGAGCCAGTTGTCCATTTCGTAATCGCCTTCTCCCATCATGCCGTGCTGCTTGTACACCCAGTGGGCGGCGATGCCCTTTTCGGCGATGTCGTCCATGCGGCGGGTACGGATCTGGACTTCCACCCAGACGCCGGAATCGCTGAGCAGGGTGCAGTGCAGAGCCTCGTAGCCGTTGGACTTGGGATGCTTTACCCAGTCCCGCAGGCGCTCCGGCATATAGCGGTAGATGCCGGTGATGGTGGAGAAGATGTGGTAGCACTGGTCACGCTCGCTCTCCTTGGAGCCGGGGTCGTTGTCGAAGATGATGCGGATGGCGTACAGGTCGTAAACCTCGTCGAAGGAAACACCCTTGGTTTGCATCTTGCGCCAGGCCGAATAGGGCGTCTTGATGCGTTTCTTGATTTCGTACTTGAAACCGGCGGCGTTCAGGGCCTCTTCGATGGGCTTCACGAATTCGATCATCTCCTTGCCCTTTTCGGCCACCTTGCGGTCGATGCGGGCCTTGATGTCCTGGTAGGCTTCCGGCTCCTTATAGCGCAGCCAGATGTTCTCCAGTTCGCTCTTGATGCCGTACAGGCCCAGCCGGTGGGCCAGCGGAATGAAGATGAACATGGTTTCGGAGAGGATCTTGTCGCGCTTATGCTCCGGCATGTGCTCGATGGTGCGGCAGTTGTGCAGGCGGTCGGCCAGTTTGATGAGCACCACGCGCACGTCGTCGTTCATGGTGAGCAGGATGCGCTTGAAATTCTCGGCCTGCAGGCTTTGCTGGGCAATGTCTGTGGCGTGCGTCTTCTGCTCGGTATCCAGCACGTTCTTGATCTTGGTAAGACCGTCTACCAGGGAAGCGATCTTGTCCCCGAACCGCTCCCGGAGGTCTTCCACGGTATAGTCGGTGTCTTCCACAACGTCGTGCAGAAGGGCGGCCGAGATGGATTTGTATCCCAGGCCTATGTCGTCTACCACAATCTGGGCGACGGCAATGGGGTGCAGCATATAGGGCTCGCCGCTGCGGCGACGCACGTTCTTGTGCGCCTCGTTGGCAAACTCATAGGCCCGCTGAACCACTTCCAGTTCTGCTTCGTTGGCACATCGCTTCTGGGCACTCTCCCGCAGCTTGGCATAGTCGCGGGCGATGAGCTCGTAGTCTTCGGATGTAAACTGGGAAAAACTCATAGGGACAAATTCTTTTGAAAGCGTTCCTTGCGCGTGCGGACCGCTTCGTTGTTCAGTTGATCAATAGTTTCGATGCTCATCTGGTGCCTGTCTACGTTCTGGAAGGCGAAGGAGAGCTCGGCTCCGTACAGGATGATGGTCCATCCCAGGTTTAGCCAGATCATAAACAGCGGGATGGCCGCCAGGACGCCGTACACGGCACTTTGCTTGGCTACCATCATCTGGGTTTCCAGGTACAGGTATTGAACACCGGTAAAGACGATGCCGGAAATGAGCGCCGCCTTCAGGGCATGGCGATAAACGACGCGGGTTCCCGGAATGTATTTGTACATCACGCTCATGACGAGCACGCTGATGCCGGCAAACAAGACCCAGGACATCAGGGATTTCAGGCTTTGGAAAAACAGCAGCTTGCTGGGGAAGATGAGGTCCAGCACGTGGGAGTAGACCACGGAGCCGGAGAAGAAGATGATGACCACGAACGGCGCCAGGATGGTGATGCCGATGATAATGCCGATCATCTTGAAGAAACTGTTCTCCCTATCCACCTTCCACACATTGTTGAAGACCTGCCGGACGGTAATCATCAGCGACAGCACAATCCACACGAAGGAGGCCATGGAGATAAAGCCGAAGAGACCGCTCTCGGCCGTTTTCACAATGTTGTCGGCGGCCCCCAGGAGCGCTTGGGTAATGTCCTGCTCTCCCAGGTTAACCTGCAGGATCTGGGCGAACTTCTCCCGTAGCCCCAGGCCGTCGGTAAGGTAAAAGCCGATGGCAATGGCCGGCACCACCGACAGCATGCTCTTGTAGGCCAGTGCGGTAATCTGGTAGCCGATTTTCTGGTCCGAGAATGTGTTGACCATCAGGACCATTGTCTTGAGGTCCCGGACCCCGCGGGCCTTCCACCGGGAGAAATCGCTCTCCTTGAGGAACCAGACGTCGTGTGTCAGGAAGCGTATGATGCGGGTTACCCAGATGGTAATCCACCGGATAATCACAGCAATCTTATGAATTAACATCCTGAACATTAGAACAAAGTAGGTTCTGAATTATCTTCAACGGAGGGGCCGGTGGGTTTTTCCGGAGCATCGGCCTTATTTCTTGCGACGGAAATCAGTTCATAGAACTGGGCTTCATCAATGATGCTGATTCCCAATTCATTGGCTTTTTTGATCTTTTCGGGGCCGGGTTTGGTGCCGGCCAGGAGATAATCGGTTTTGCCGCTCACGGAGGAGCTGTTCTTGCCGCCGTTGGCTTCGATGAGTGCTTTCATCTCGTCGCGGGAGATGCCGAAGTTGCCGCTGATGACGATGGTCTTGCCGGCGAGGGCTTCGGACTGCCTGGCGGCGGTTTCCTCCACCTGCATGCGCAGGCCGGCGGCTCGCAGGGCTTCTACCTCCTGGCAGTTCTTGACGTCCAGGAAATAGTGGAAGATGCTGTCGGCGATGACGTCTCCTACCTCGGGGACTTCCAGCAGTTCTTCCTTGCTGGCGGCGGCGATAGCGTCGATGGAGCCGAAGTGGCGGGCGACGTCCCGGGCGGTGGTTTCTCCCACGAAGCGGATGCCGATGGCAAAGAGCACGCGCTCGAAGGGAACCTGCAGGGAGGCCTTGACGGAATCCAGGAAGCGGGCGGCGGCGCGGTCTTTCCAGCCTTCCAGCATGATCAGTTGCTCGGCCTTGAGGGAATACAGCTGGGAGGGAACGGTGACCAGGTTCAGGTTGTAGAGCTGGTCGATGGTGGCCTCGCCGCACAGGATATTCATGGCCTTGCGGCTCACGAAATGTTCCAATCGGCCTTTAATCTGGGTGGGGCAGCCCTGGCGGTTGGGGCAGAACCACTTGGCTTCGCCTTCTTCGCGCACCAGGGGCGTTCCGCAGTCGGGGCAAACGGTGGGGAAGGCGGGAATGCGGGCGCCGGGCTGACGCTTGGATTCCTCCACGCCGGTAATCTTGGGGATGATTTCCCCGCCTTTCTCTACGTACACCCAGTCTCCTTCGTGGATGTCCAGGGCACGGATCTGGTCCTCGTTCACCAGGGTGGCGCGCTTGACCATGGTGCCGCTCAGGAGCACGGGCTCCAGATTGGCCACCGGAGTAACGGCGCCGGTGCGGCCCACCTGGTAGTCGATGCTCAGGATGGGCGTGCAAGCCTGTTCGGCCTTGAATTTATAAGCCACGGCCCAGCGGGGACTCTTGGCGGTGAAGCCCAGCTGGCGCTGGATGGCCATCTCGTTAATCTTGATGACGATGCCGTCGGTGGCATAGGGAAGGTCCTTGCGGGCAGTATCCCAGTGGCCGATGAAAGCTTCGATGCCATCGATGTCCTTGCACAGGGTACGGTGCCCGGAGACCGGCAGGCCCCAGCCGGCGGCGGCCTTGAGGGCGTCGTCGTGGGTGGGGAAGTCTACCTGACCCGCGGGGATGTGGTAGAGGGTGCAGAAGAGTCCCCGTCGGCCTACTTCCTCGGGATCCTGCAGCTTCAGGGAACCGCTGGCAGCGTTGCGGGGGTTGGCGAAGAGAGGTTCCTCCTGCAGCTCACGCTCGTGGTTCAGGCGGTCGAAGGATTCGTAAGGCATCAGGATTTCCCCGCGGATCTCGAATTCTTCGGGCCAGCCGGTTCCGTGCAACTTGTGCGGGATGTTGGCAATGCGCTTGGCGTTTTCGGTAACGTCGTCTCCCCGAACGCCGTCTCCTCGTGTGAGGGCCCGCAAAAGCACGCCGTTTTTGTAAGTGAGGCAGATGGCCGTACCGTCGAACTTGAGTTCGCAGCAGTAAGTGAAAGGCCCCTGAATGGCCTTGGCGCTCCTTTCGGCAAATTCTTCTACTTCCTGGATGCTGTAAGTATTGCCCAGCGAAAGCATGGGATATTTATGCAGGCGTTTGACAAAGCCGCTCTCGGGAGCGTTCTCTTCCAGATCGGAACCCACCTTGCGGGTAGGGGAGTCCGGAGTAGCGAACTGCGGATACTGCGTCTCCAGGTCTTCCAGCTGGTGCATGAGTTGGTCGTATTCGTAGTCGCTCATGGTAGGAGCGTTCTCTACGTAATACTTGCGGCTGTTCTCCCAGAGAATAGCCTTGAGTTCCTCAATGCGCTGTTTTGCCTGACTTAAATCCATCTCTTACACGTGCGCGCATATATGCGTACGAATTACAAAGATACGGAAAAAAGGGATAAAAAAAAAGAGTGTCGGCCTGTCGCAGGCGGACGCTCTTACTAACCACATAATTAATAACACTAAAACTAATAACCAATAGACTGATTCCGTTGAGAGAACCTCACTTCCTCAATCCGGATGCAAAGTTACGGCAATTTTTTTGATTTGCAAATTTTTTATAAACTTTTTAAGGAAAATTTGTAAATAAAATTGTAAATAGTTGATTATCAGTATTGATAAAATAAGTAAAAAATTTAAATATGCTAATGAAATCGTTTGTTTTAGCTACTTTTCAAGCTTTTTACGCAGATGACGTATCATATCCCGGGTCATCTCATCCAAATTGTAAGTAGGCTTCCAGTCCCATTCCTCGCGGGCGCAGGAATCGTCCATGCTGTCCGGCCAGGAAGTGGCGATGGCCTGACGCACAGGGTCTACCTCGTAACGAACCCGAAGGTCCGGAATATATTCACGGATCTTGGCGAAGAGTTGCTCGGGCTCGAAGCTCATGGAAGCGATATTGAAGGAGTTGCGGTGCTTGAGGCGGGAAGGATCGGCCGTCATGAGCTGGATGGCGGCGTGCAGGGCATCGGGCATGTACATCATATCCATGAAGGTGCCGGGCGCAATGGGGCATACGAATTCCTCCCCTTTGACGGCCGAATAGTAAACTTCTACGGCATAGTCCGTGGTGCCGCCGCCGGGCAGGGTAGTGTAGGATATAAGGCCGGGGAAACGGACCGAGCGGGTATCTACACCATATTTATGATAATAATAGTCACTTAACAGTTCGGTGGCCACCTTGGTTACGCCGTACATGGAACGGGGACGCTGGATGGTGTCCTGGGGCGTGCCTACATGCGGGGTTTCGGGGCCGAAGGAGCCGATGGAAGAAGGCGTGAATACGGCACATTCCTTTTCACGTGCGATTTCCAGGATATTGAGCAGGCCGTTCATCTGGATGTCCCAGGCCAGCAGGGGCTTTCTTTCGGCTACGGCCGACAGCAGGGCTGCCAGATTGTAAATGGTATCGATCCGGTATTTGTCTACGATGGCGGCGAGTCCGGCGGCGTCTCTGACGTCGGCAATCTCTGACGGGCCGCTTTCCAGCAATTCACCTTTGGGTTCTGCGCCGGGGATATAGCCGGCGACTACGGTGCTGCCGGGGACTTCCCGGCGGATTTTCATGGTGAGCTCGGATCCGATTTGTCCGGTGGAACCAATCACTAATACGTTTTTCATCTGAATAGGTGCAGCTTATCTGTATCAGACTACAAATTTATCAAAATTTCGCCACTTTTCAAGATAAATATGTAAATTTGAAAACACAAAAAAGCCAAAACTATGTACGGAAAATTTCAACAGCACTTACAGGATGAACTCAAGGCTATTCAAGAGGCCGGACTTTACAAGAATGAAAGGAATATCGCCAGCCCCCAGAGCGCCGAAATCACGCTCCAGGACGGCAGTCGCGCGCTGAATTTCTGCGCCAACAACTATCTGGGCCTGGCCAACGACCCCCGCCTCATCGAGGCCGCCAAGCGGGTCATGGACATCCGCGGTTACGGCATGTCCAGCGTCCGTTTCATCTGCGGCACGCAGGATATCCACAAAGAGTTGGAAAAGGCTATTGCCAAATATTTCCACACCGAGGACGCCATCCTCTATGCTGCCTGCTTCGATGCCAACGGCGGTGTCTTCGAACCGCTGCTCACGGCCGAGGACGCCATTATTTCGGATTCCCTGAACCACGCCTCCATCATTGACGGCGTGCGTCTGTGCAAGGCCCAGCGTTTCCGCTATGCCAATGCCGATATGGCCGATCTGGAAGCCCAGCTCCAGGCCGCCCAGGCCTGCCGCTTCCGCATCATCGTCACCGACGGTGTCTTCTCCATGGACGGCAACGTGGCTCCCATGGACAAGATTTGCGACCTGGCCGAGAAATACGATGCCCTTGTCATGGTGGACGAAAGCCACAGCGCCGGAGTTGTCGGCCCCACCGGTCATGGCGTAGCCGAGCAGTTCAACTGCTATGGCCGCATTGACATCTTCACCGGTACCCTGGGCAAGGCTTTCGGCGGTGCTGTGGGCGGTTTCACCACCGGCCGCAAGGAGATTATCGACATGCTGCGCCAGCGCAGCCGTCCGTACCTGTTCTCCAATTCCATCCCGCCCATGATTGCCGCCGCCGCTCTGGAAACCTTCAAGATTCTGGAAGAATCCGACGCCCTGCACAGCCGCCTGGTAGAGAACGTGAACTACTTCCGTGACAAGATGATGGCCGCCGGCTTCGACATCAAGCCCACCCAGAGCGCCATCTGCGCCGTCATGCTTTATGACGCCCCGCTGTCGCAGAAATTTGCCGCCAAGATGGCCGAAGAAGGCATCTTCGTCACTGGCTTCTACTATCCCGTGGTTCCCAAGGGACAGGCCCGCATCCGTGTGCAACTTAGCGCCGCTCACGAAAAAGAGCATCTGGACATGGCCATTGCCGCTTTTATTAAAGTAGGTAAGGAATTAGGAGTTATTTAATAATATTTTTATATTTGTAACTTTCTTAGTTACACATAGTTTTATGCCTATCAAAATTCTCAGCGTAGACGACGAAACCGATCTTGAACTGCTGCTAACCCAGTATTTCCGCCGTAAGATCCGGAATGGCGAATACGAGTTCCTCTTTGCCCATAACGGGCTGGAGGCTCTTCAGGTTTTGGTGAAGAATCCCGACATCTCCATCATCCTCTCGGATATCAACATGCCCGAGATGGATGGCCTTACGCTCCTGGCCAAGGTGAACGAGATGCGCATCCCGTCCCTCAAGTGCATCATGGTCAGTGCCTATGGAGACATGGACAACATCCGTCATGCCATGAACGGGGGAGCTTTCGACTTCGCCACCAAGCCCATCGACCTGGACGACCTGCAGCGCACCATCGACAAAGCCATCGAGCAAATCGAGTATATCAAGAGTGCCCAGAAGGAGCACGCCCAGCTGGTAGATATCCAGACAGACCTTACCATTGCCCGCGAAATCCAGCAGGCCATCCTGCCCCGCACCTTCGACCTCAAGATGTCTGATGCCGGCAGCGTGGATATCTTCGCCAGCATGCTGGCCGCCAAGGACGTGGGAGGAGACTTCTACGATTTCTTCCCCATCGACGACCATCGCCTGGGCTTTGCCATCGCCGACGTCAGCGGCAAGGGCGTACCGGCCGCCATCTTCATGGCCGTGAGCCGTACGCTCATCAAGGCTACCGGCCTGCAGGGACATCCCACCAACGAGGTAATGCAGTCGGTGAACGACATCCTGTGCGACGAAAGCGTGGGCTCCATGTTCGTAACCGTCTTCTATGGTATTATAGACCTGCAGACGGGCCTGGTATCCTTTACCAACGCCGGGCACAATCCGCCTTACATCCTTCGGGCCGATGGTACCGTCGAGGTCCTGCAGTCTTCCTGCAACCTGGTGCTGGGTGCCGTGGAGGGGATGAGTTTCACCGCCGAATCTCTCCAGCTGAATACCGGAGACGCCCTGGTCATGTATACCGACGGCGTCACCGAAGCCGAGGATAAGGACCATGCCCAGTTTGGAGAATCCAGGCTGGATGCCGCCCTGGCCGAATCCAAGGGGGCCAGTTCCAAGCAAATTGTAGACAACATCAACGCCCGGGTCAAGGAATTCATCGCCGGGGCTCCTCAGAGTGACGATATTACCCAGTTAGTAATTCGCAGAAAGTGAAACTCCGTTCAAGCATCATCCAAATCCTGGCAGCCGTAGCGGTGCTCGTAACCGTGGCGGTGGTCTTCTTCCATCTGGGTGGCAAGCATTCCCAGCGGGAGTTGGCCGCCATGCAGGAGGAGATAGAACGTCTGTTGGTGGCCGAGAATGACGCCGCCATCGTCAAGCGCGTGAGCCAGCAGATGGAGGACATCGCCTATCAGCAGAAAGCCATTTCCGACCAGCAGCGGGACCGTGCCGAGGAACAGTCCATCCTGGCCACCCGGAACGCAGAACTGGCCGAAATGGAGAGTCGTGCGGCCCACGCCGCCGAGCTAAAGGCGAATGCGGCGGCCGAAGTAGCCGAAAAGGAGCGTTCCAATGCCCAGCGCCAACAGGCGATTGCCGAGGAACAGCGAGACGAGGCAACTCTGGCCAAGAATGTGGCCGATACCCTGAACCGCCGTACCCAGGCCCGTAACCTGGCGGTAAGTTCGCAGGTCCGGCGAGAAGCCGGAGACCCCGAGGTGGCAGACCTCATGGCCTATGCCAGCTGGTATTTCCTGAAGAACAACCGGGGTAACCAGTATTATTCCGATACTTTCAAGTCCCTGACCCTGGCCACGGGTGGCATGCCGCGTTATCGTGTGAAGGAGAATGGCGCTGTAAACGCCATCGCCCAGGTTCCCGGGGCCAAAGGACAGACCATCGCCGTTACCAATTATGGAGAGGTAGAATGGCTTACCGTAAACCAACTAGGCAAGGCTAAGCAGATCAATTCCGTACAGCTGCTCTTCGACCCAGCCTATGACTTCCGCGACGTGCTGGTGATGGACGGTAAGATTTACGCCCTCTCGCTCAACGGCCCGCTCTGCATCCTGGACTTCGAGGGCAAGCTGGAAACCGTTCCGCTGGTCCAGGACGATTATTTCCGTCTGATTAATACTAAAGACGGCCTGGTTCTGGCCGGCCGCAATACCCTGTGCCGCTATGCCAAAGGGAAGCTGACGCACAGCATGCCCCTGGGCAAGACGCTTTCCACCATCGTGAACCGCGACGGCATCGTGTGCCTCTTCTTTGCCGACGGTTCCTATGCCGAGATGGAGAGCGGACGCGGGCTTGTGGAAAAGAAGCCCCTGCTGAAGGACGTGGTTACGGCCGCCCATTACGATGCCGCAACCCAGTGCCTGCTGCTGGGAGTGAAAGACGGTACCGTCTATCCCTTGAATAAATATAACCGCGTGATGGAAACCCTGGCGGCCCACAAGTCCCGCTGCGTAAGTATTACGATGATGGGGCCCGTGGTCATCACCGGCGGCTACGATAAAAAGGTCTTTATCTGGAATATGGATAACCTGTTGTACGAGAGCGGCCTCAATTTCCGCGAGGAACTGGAGACCGAAAAGATTGTGAAGCGGGTAGAAAAGACCAATATGATTCCCACGGAATGGCTGGTTCCCGTGGATTATACCTTTGACGGCTGGACGCTCTCCGTGTGTGCCGACGCCGATGGCCAGACCGCCTGGATCGGTGCTTCGTCGGGCAGTGTGAGCGTGCTGAATTCTTCGGCCGATGACATGGCGCAGCAGCTGCACAGCCGCATCACGCGCAACCTGACCCAACAGGAGTGGACCCGCTATGTGGGCGTTTCCATTCCATATATGACATTCAAATGAGAAAGTTTCTGTTCCATATCAGCCTGACGGCCGCCGCCATCATCCTGTGCGCGGGGCAGGCCTTCGCCCGTGACGGCGGGGATGCCCGGATGGGCGTCCCGTTCTTCAGGAACTACTCGGCCAGCCAGTATAATGCCCACAACCGTAACTTCGACGTCCTGTGCGACGAAGAAGGACGGACCTACTTTGCCAACTTCGAGGGACTTCTCATTTATGACCAGGTAGACTGGCAGATTGTCCATACCCCCGACATCTCCCGTGTCGTAAGCCTGCACCGGGATGACGACGGTTCCATCCTGTTTGATGCCATCAACCTGGTGGGCCGTATCCAAGCTTTTGAAGGGGACTCCGTCAGCGTTTCCTATACGCAGGTCACCGGCCTCGGACGCCGCGCCGAGACAAAGGTAGACCGTTGGAACGATGTCGAGGTTTACCAGCGTCTCAAACTCTCCGACAACCGTACGCTCCTGGCCACCGCCACCGAAGGCGTCGTGGCTATAGATGATAAAGGCCAGGAAATCTGGCACATCAACGTGGAGAACGGACTGTGCTCCAACAGTATCACCAAACTGGCCTACGACGGCAAGGGAACGGTGTGGGGTGCTACCGACAACGGCGTTTTCAGCATCTCCGTTTCCGAGATTTATACCCACTTTACCGATAAGGAAGGCCTCCGCGGCCAAATCTCCTGCATCGACATGTGCGGTCCCGACTTGATGGTGGGCACGTTCCAGGGCCTTTACAGGTTGGAAGGCCAGCGCTTCGTCAAGGTCTCCCGCATCAACCACGCCTGCTGGCAAATTGCCCGGGGACCGGAAGGAACCATCTACGTGGCCACTTCCGACGGCGTTTACGAATACGCCAAGGGAAATGTGCGTCAGCTCAGCAACCTCTTTGCCCTTTCCATCGCACCCCTGGCCGACGGATCCTATCTGGTGGGTGAATTGGAGCATATTAGCCGTCTGCATCCCGGAAAGGAGATTGTGAACCTGGCCGTAATTCCCAGTGTCACCCAGTTCAAGAAGGACGATCACGGCATGTGGGCCATGACGCTTTCGGGAGAGTATCATTATCTGGCGAATGGCGACAAGACTTTCGAAAAGAAGGACAAAGGTCCTCTTTCCAGACTGTTCGAGTACCAGGATTCCAAAGGCAATGTCTGGCGTTGCAACGGCGCCGGCATGGGACTGTATTGCGACAGCGCTCCCGAGGATATGCAGACCTGGATGGCTCCCTTTACCGATTTAAAGGTAAACGCCATGCTGGTCCAGGACGGAATTGCCTGGATTGGAGACAACCAGGAGCTGCTTCGTTTCGACCTTAACAAGTGCCGCACGGCCAAGCGCTTCGAGCCCCTGCTCCACGTGCGCCGCTACTCCTTCGAACAGGGAAACCTTTCCCTGAGTATTGCCAACGACAAGCGGGATCCCATCGGCCAAACCCTGTATAGTTACCGCCTGAAAGACGAAAATGACTGGTCCAGGTGGAGTGAGCAGCAGGAGTACCTCTTCGCCAATATGGGATATGGCAGTTACCAAATCTCGATCCGCTCCAAGGATGCTTTCGGACAGATCAGCGAAAACGGACCGTACATCCTCAGAAACCCGTATCCGTTCTACATGCGCTGGTATTCCATGCTCTTTTACCTCTTTGCCATTGTGTTCGGGGTATACCTGCTGTTCCGCCTTCGCATGCACCGCATGGCCCAGGAGCAGCAACGGCTGGAGGCCATTGTGGACGAACGTACCAAGGAGCTGCGGTCGGCCCAGAATCAGCTGCTGCGACAGGAAAGGGAGGCGGCCATCGGTAAACTGACCAAGGGCCTCATCGACCGCATCCTGAACCCCATGAACTACATCAACAATTTCGCCCACCTTACCCTGGGGCTTTCCAAGGAACTGCGGGCGAACATTGAGGACGAGAAAGAGCACATTACGCCCGATACTTACGAGGATTGCGTGGACGTGATGGATATGATGACGACCAATCTGGATAAGATCGAGCAGCACGGAATCTCCACTACCCGCACCCTCAAGGCCATGGAGGAAATGCTCAAGGAGCGTTCCCTCAATCTCGAATCCACCGACCTCGCCCTGCTGTGTCAGCAGTGTGTAGAGCGCTTTATAAAGTACAGCGCCCAGGATATCGACGCCCTGCACATCCAGGTAGATTGCGAGCGCCCCGTAGATCCCGTGATGCGGGATGTGGTGGCCGACCAAGTGGCCAAGTCCCTCATGTCCATGCTGGCCAATGCCCTGTATGCCGTGAAGAAGAAGGCCGAAAAGGGAGGGGAGTACGCCCCCGTTATCCGGCTTACGGTAGAAGAGAAGAATGGCGTGGCCATCAAGGTCTACGACAATGGCATCGGCATCGAATCCAGCATCCTGAATAAGATTTTCGATCCCTTCTTTACCACCAAGCCCACGGCCGAGGCTCCTGGCGTCGGTCTGTACCTGAGCCAGCAGGCCATGCACGACAGCGGCGGTAATATCACGGTGGATTCCGTGAAGGACGAATACACCGAATTTGTAATTAACTTGGCTTAAGATATCCGTATTACTATGGAAGAGGAAATTCAAGACCTGAAACAACAGGTAGAATACCTGAAGCAGCAGTTGAACAGGCAGGAAAAGATGGCCTCCCTGGGCCTTCTGAGCGCCGGTATTGCCCACGAAATCCAGAATCCGCTCAATTTCGTGATCAATTTCAGCAAGATGTCGGCCACACTGCTGGACGACCTGCAGGATATTGTGGACGGATGTACAGACAAGTTGGACGAGAATGACCTCGCAGACCTCCAGGATATCTCGGACGACCTTCGGGAGAACCTGAGCAAGATCCAGGAGCATGGAGAGCGCGCCATCAGCATCATCCGCGGCATCCTGCTGCAAAGCCGTGGAAAGGCGGGCGAAAAGCTCCCCACGGATATTGGTCAGCTGGTGCACGAATACGTGTGGCTCAGCTATCACGCCATGCGCGCCAATGACAAGAGCTTCAACATTTCCATCCAGGAGAATATCCAGGAGAATATGCCCCGGGTGATGGTGGTGCCTCAGGACCTGAGCCGCGCTGTGCTCAACGTCATGAACAACGCCTGCTACACGGTGAAGGAAAGGACCGCCAAGGAAGGGCCCGATTACAAGCCTACCATTTCGGTGGCGGTTAGCCTGAAAGACGAGAAAGAACTGCGCATCGACATTACCGACAATGGGATGGGCATGACGCCCGAGGTAAAGCAGAAGATTTTCGAGAACTTCTTCACTACCAAGCCGGCCGGTCAGGGTACGGGCCTGGGCATGGGTATCACTTACGATATCATTACCAAGAACCATAACGGGCAGCTGCTGGTCGAGACCGAGCCCAATGTTGGAAGCACGTTTACGTTCATCATTCCCGTAAAGACTGTCAAATGAGAATCAAAGGATACATAGTCGCCCTCTTCATTCTCTCCTTCCCGCATCTGGCGCAGGCGCAGGATAATATGCGCATCTTCGAGGCTGCGCAGGAGGCCTACGAGTACGGCCTGTTCCAGAAGGCCGATTCCCTCCTGAGCCAGTCGGCGGGCAGTTTCTCCGGGGAGGCGCGCATACGCGTGTACAGGCTGCTTGCTCTGAGCAACCTGAATATGGACAAGCCCCAGGTAGCTGCTTCCTGGGTGAGCAAACTGCTTCAGGTAGATCCTTATTATAGTGTATATAACGACGTTCCGCGTTTTGCCGAACTCGTGAACCGCCTCAAGGCCGGTAAAGCGGCCACCATTACTACGGCATCCCAACAGGCCGAGTCCATCGAGGAAGCCCCGGTTCCGGTGACGCTCATCACCGAGGACATGCTCAGGAATATCGGCGCCAGAACCCTGAAGGACGCCCTGGTGGCCTACGTGCCCGGTATGACGGATATCGCCTGCAACGAAGAGATGAACGTGGCTATGCGCGGCATCTATTCCTCTGGCCAGGAGAAAATCCTCATTATGCTCAACGGCCACCGGCTCAACAGCTACTCCACCAACACGGCCAGCCCCGATTTCTCCATCAGTCTGGAAAAAGTGAAGCAGATTGAGGTGCTGCGAGGCCCGGCATCCTCCCTGTACGGCGGCGTGGCTCTCACCGGTGTGGTCAATATCATTACCAAGGAAGGTTCGGACGTGGACGGTTTCCTGGCCAAGGCCAGCGTGGGCAACTACGGACAGGTCCGCGGAGACCTCCTATTTGGTAAGCGCTACCTGTCCCTGGACATCTTAAGCTGGGCCAGCATCTACCAGTCCACCGGCCAAAAGGTGCATTATGGCGCCAACTGGGACGAACAGCCCTATTCGGACACGCCCATTGAAGGCGATATGATTATTGGAGGCTATAATAAGACGCCCTCCTACGACCTGGGTGTAGCCTTGAAATGGAACAAAATCCATCTCCTTTATAACCGCCGCTTCGCAAAGACGGTGGCGCCCTTGGCCCTGAGTTATTTCTTTACCCCGTACAGCTACGAAAAATACCGTCTTCTCAACAACAACGCTCCGGGTTATGCCATCGGTTCCCAACATGCGGAGATAGGTTACTCCGACAACGCAGGTAAATTTGCCTGGCAGGCTACCGTGTTCTTTGACTCGCAAAATCAGCAGCGCTACCAGATTGGCGGAGACAAGATTCCGGATGTGGGATCCAACGAAATCCATCCCAACGGAGCGGAGTGGGTTACCCTCGAACTCTACGACGGAGTATTCCAAAGCGCCAACTGGAACGAATACACTTATGGCGTTTCGGCCCAGGGCAGTTACAACTATTATTTTGGGAAGAACCATTCGGGTATCATCATGGTGGGCGGTCACTTCAACAATTTCACGCTGTCCGACGCCAGCTACCTGGAAGGAAATGATTTCAGCGTAATCCTGAAGACATACAACGACCTCAAGGTATTATACACTGGCAAGGAGACCAGCGCCGACGCCTATCTCCAGGTCAAGCACACCTGGAAGGGACTGGTTATGAATGCCGGCCTGCGATATGACTTCAAGAAGCGCTCCCACGGCAAGGTGATGAACGAGCTGTCCCCCCGTATAGCCCTGATCTACTCTTTCCCCAAGTGGAGTGCCAAAATCAGCTATTCCAAGTCTTTCGTAGACTCACCGTATTACTACCGCAACAACACGTTTGACATTAACTCCGGAGATGCAGATCTCTCCCCCGAATACCTGAACTCCTGGCAGATGTCTGTCTACAGCGACGGAAAGATTGTCCCGGGCCTGAAACTGGAACTCAACGGCTTTATCAATAAGGCCGATAATTTCATCATCCAGAGTGAATTGGGTAACACCAACGCCGGTAGTCTTACCAACGCCGGTGCAGAGCTTGTAGCCGGTTACTCCTTCTCCCGTTTCATGGTGGACGGTAACGTTACCTGGCAGCGGGTGCTGGATTCCCAGAACTTCGGCATCATCAACCACAGCGTTTACAATATCCCGGACTGGCAGGCCAACCTTACCGCATCCTATGAGGTGCTGAAGGGGCTCAAGATCAACGCTCACGCCCACTTTGTTTCCAAACAGTACAGCGAGTACGCCCTGCCTGGAGCAGAACCCCAGAACATTGACATTCCGGCACGCGTGCTGTTTGACCTGGGTGCCAGCTACCACATCTGGAAAGTGGAAATGGGCATCAATGTTTATAACATTGCCAATACGGTTTACGTTCAAGGCGGATCCAGTGTAGCTCCCATGCGGCAGGCCGGACGCTGGATACTGGGCCACGTGGCTCTCAAGTTCTAAGAATTATTTACAAGTAGTGTATGGATACATATTTCGATAAACTGACAGAAAGGCTAAGGAACATTATTGAGACATATCGGGATAAGACCGCATACATCATTGGCAAACAAGAGGTTACGTATACCCAGATGGATGAGATGGCCAACCGCATAGCTTCCGGCCTGGCTTCCAGGATAGATATCCATGCCGGTGACCCGGAGGTTCCCATCCGCATTGGCATATACCTGGGCAGAAACCAACATTACCTGCCTTGCATGCTGGCTTCCGTCAAACTGGGCTGCTCTTATGTTCCCATTGACGTAGAGAATCCCCTGGAGCGCAGAGACTTTATCTGCAAGGATGCCGGCGTAAGTTTCCTGATAACGGCCGATAATATCGACGAACTTCTTTCCAGTCCCCTGACAGAGCCTCTCCCCCTCCTGAAAAGAGGCTTTTCAGAGGTATATATGATTTATACTTCCGGCACTACGGGACAGCCCAAAGGCGTTTCTGTCCCCTATAAGGCCCTTTACAGTTACTGCCAGACGGTGTGCCATCCGGACAATTTCCAGATTAGCGACCACTCCGTCATCCTCCAGTTCGCCAGCATCAGCTTTGACGCTTCGGTCCTGGAGATCTATTCCTCGCTCTTCTATGGCGGAACGCTCATCATTGCCCAGAATGAAGAGAGGCACAATGCCGTGCTTCTTCACAGTCTGATCAAACAGAAGGAGGTTACCTTTGCCTTTATGCCCCCTTCCCTGCTGGCCATCTTTCCCGATTATAATTTCCCTGCCATTGAAACCATATCGGCCGGTGGCGAAGCCATTCCGCAGAGCCTCACCAGCAAAATAGCCGGAAAGTACCCCTACCGTTTTGTCAATGCATACGGCCCCACCGAGACCTGCGTGGTTATGACTACCCACGAGTTTAAGAATGCCGATGAATGGCAGTGCATAGGCAAACCCGCCATCGGCACTGTTTGCTATGTGGTCAACGAAGAAGGCAAACAGGTGGCTCCCGGAGAATCCGGAGAACTCTGCATTGCGGGTATGCAGGTTACCAACGGCTACTGGAACCGTCCGGAACTGACGTCCCGGGTCTTTACCGAGAACCCCTTCGAGAAAGAGCACGACGGAATAGACGTATCCAGGCTGTATCACAGCGGAGACTTGGTAAAGCTTAACCCGGACGGCAGTTTCAATTACGTGGGCCGCAAAGACGGCCAGATCAAACTGCGCAGTTTCCGCATTGAACTGGGAGAAATCACTGCCGCTATTGAAAGGCAGGAAGGTGTGACAAGGGCTTTTGTGCGCCTGGAGCAGGTAGGCACCGAGAAGTATATAGTGGCCTATGTCATGCTGGCCCCTGGCGTGAAGGGCTTCGATTCCATCAAGAAAAATCTGGCCAAGGAGCTCCCCGCCTACATGGTTCCCACCTACTGGAATCAGGTCAAGGAGTTTAAACTGAACATCAACGGTAAGATTGACCAATCGACCCTTGTCAACGAAGCCATCAGTCCCATTACCATCAATGAAGAGCCCATCAGTCCGCGCGAAGAGCTGCTCGTTAATGCCGCTGCCGAACTTCTCGGCCTGCCCAGTGTCAATATCGATGCCGATCTGATCAATGATGTAGGTATTACGTCCCTGCACATCATGCAGCTGATCGTATTGATAGACCAGACCGGCGTTCACCTTACCGCCAACGACTTCTATTCGCTGAGAACCATCCGCCGCATTATGGCTGCTGAAAAGCATCCCAATGCTTTCTGGTTTGGCAACGGAGAAAACGAACCGGAGAAACCGGTCATCATAGTCATCAGCGGATTCACCAGCTTTGACTTCCTCTTTGGAGAATGGGCCCGGAAAGTTTCCCAGAAGTATGCCATCTACGCCATCGAGTCCTATCATACCATCATGGAGGATCAAGTGACAGACATGAACGGCCTGCTTGATATCTATCAGACATATATAGAACGCGTAGTCAAAGAGCGCAACGTGGCGGTTATTACGGGATTCTGCGCCGGTGGTGAGCAGGCCCTGGCCCTTGCTGCCCGCATCTACAACAAACAAAGCTACAAACCCTGTGTGATTGTCCTGGACGGAGAACTGGACCGCGACATCAAAATCCAGGAGATGATTATGCCCAGCTACTACTTCCCTCACCTGAGTGAAGAACGGAACAAACACCGGGGTGAACTGGACGTCAAGCTGATGGCCACCATGCCCGAGGAAACCTACAACGGACCGGTTACCTCCATCGTTTCCACCCACTTCACGGAAGGAACCCCTATCAATAGCAACTTTGTAAAATCTCCCGAACTCAGGGAAATGGAATTGGCAGAATTCAAAACCAATGAGCAGCGTTGGAAGAAACGTTATCCCCAATGTGAGATTGTCCACTCCGATACAGACCATTTCCAATTCCTGACTACCCAGGAAAGTAAGGACATGGTGGTAGATTATTTCCTCAATAAACTGTAAGTTTTTTTGTAGATTCGGGAATTCCTGCTAACTTTGCATTCCCGTTCTGGTACTATGGCCGAGTGGTTAGGCACAGGTCTGCAAAACCTGCTACAGCGGTTCGATTCCGCTTGGTACCTCCAAAAACAGCCTCTGGATTTCCCAGAGGCTGTTATTTTGTCGTATATTCGGAGGAAGGGAAATCAATTTTATTCCAAAACCGGTTCTTCTTCCGGGAGAGGGGGGAGTTCGATGATCTGCATCAGGGAATCGGTCAGATGGCTTAGAGAACCCACGAGGAGGGAAAGGCTGTCCAGGCGGGATTGGAGCAGGGTCATTTGCGCATTGTGCTGGGCCATTTCTTCGTCGGTGCGGGTATAGATCTCGTTGATGAGACTGTTCATCTGGCTCTGGCTCATGCCGAAGGTGTGTTCGGTGAGGGTGATACTGTTCGCTTTGATGTTGGCCTGGGCGGCCTTGGCCATGAACACGTTACGCAGGCTGTCGGTGAGGGGTTCGCCGGCCAGGGCTATGTCGATGTGACGTCCCTGGATCTTGTAATCATAGATATAGGACTGCGGACCTACGACTCGGTTTGTTTCCACGAAGTAGCTGGCATTGCGTTCGTAATTGTTTTCCTTTACCAGGACCACGGCCGACCAGATACTGGGGACGAGGAAGAGGATGAAGATACCCGTAACCACTTGTTTTCTGCGGCGAGTGATCTCCGGAAGGCCGTTGGACGCCTGGCGGAAGTGCAGGTATTTGACCATAAAGTAAGTGGCCAGGGCAATGAATACACTGTTGATGAGGAACAGGTACAGGGCGCCGAAGAAGAAGTGGAAGTTCAGGTTGGCCAGGCCATAACCGGCGGTGCACAGGGGCGGCATGAGGGCGGTGGCAATAGCCACGCCGGAGAGCACGGTGCCGCGTTCCTTGCGGCTGTTTTCCAGGATGCCGGCCAGACCGCCGAAGAGGGCGATGAGCACGTCGTAGATGGTAGGGGCCGTGCGGGCTTCCAGTTCGGTAGGATTCACCAGGGACAGCGGTGACAGGATGAAGAAGACGGTAGAAGCAAGCAGGGAGATAATCACCATGACTACCAGGTTCTTACCGGCAGCTTTCAGGAGATCTACGTCGTTGGTACCGAAACCCAGTCCGATGCCGATGATGGGGCCCATGAGCGGGGACACCAGCATGGCGCCGATGATGACGGCCGTGGAGTTGACGTTAAGGCCGACGGAAGCCAGGACGATGGCGAAGGCAAGGATCCAGACGTTGGGGCCGCGGAACCAGATGCCTCCCTTGATACGCTGGGCAGCACTTTCGGTGTCTATATCGTCTCCCAAATAGATATACTGCTTGAAGAGCCTTCTTACTAAGGTCCAGATACTACTTGCCATAATCCTTTATTTTTTCGCAAGATACGCATTTTTTTAGTATCTTTGTTCGATTAACCAACGCTGACAATGAAAAAATCCATTATACTGGCTACATGGGTCGTACTCGGCCTGGCCGGATGCGCCCCCAAGAATAAAAACCTGCCCATAGAAGCCCCGGCCCACGTACTTCAGACGCTGCCGGGGAATTATACATTCAAGACTACCCTGGACGACAGTGTCCGTTACTCGACGGCCGTCGTTACCGAGATTGCGCAGGGAGAATATCAGATTTCCCGCGTTACTGTCTACGGCCCTGTCCTTTACGGCTTCAAGCTGGGAGAACACGCTACCGTTACTTCCGAAGAACTGGGAGCTGGTTCTGTAACTTACACTCCCGGTCTCAAAAAGACAACCATCAGTTTTGAAAAAGGAGGATCCCTATGCGAGCTGTCAAAATAGCAAGTCTGCTGGCCCTTACACTTCTTTTTGCCGCAGCCTGTGAAGACCCTAAATTCGTATCCCGCGAGGAATACGACAATCTGGCCAAGGAGTACGAAGACCTCAAAGCCGGCTCCGAGGCTATCCGCCAGGAATATGCCACCCAGGCCCAGGCCGTCGACGACATCCTGGATCAGATTTCCCAGATTAGCGGCAGCACCCTTACGCTTCGCACAGACCTGGAGCACGGCACGGCCGAAATGACTCAGGTAGAGAAGATCGAAAGCGGCCTGGACAACATCAAGGAGCAGATGGATCAGCTGGAGAATGCCACCAAGAGCAACAAACAGTTGCGCGGCATGGTAGCCAGCCTCAAGAAAGTCATCGCCCAGAAGGAGGAGGAAATCGAGTCACTCAAGGCCGAAATCCGCCGCAAGGACGAAACCATCAGTGCCCAGCATCAGACCATCGCCGAGCAAAGCGGCACCATCGAAACCCAGATTGCCACCATCACCGCCCAGCAGGAAAACCTGCAGGCATTGCTGGCCGAACAAGCCCAGATGCTGTTCCAGGCAGGAATCGACTTCGAAGATCTGGGAGATGAAGCCCCCGAAATGAGCCTTCGCAAAAATAAGAAAAAGATGGCCGAATTCCGTGAGGCCATGTACGAGAAGGCCATTACCTATTACATGCAGGCGCAGCAGGCCGGATATCCCGAGGCTGCCTTCCGCATCTCTGCCGTAAAGGAAAAACTGGCGCAGCAGTAATCCGATTATTCTTCCGAATCCGGTAGCGGCTTCTTAGGGTTCTTGGGTACGCCCAGCTTAAGGAGCTGCTTTGCCGACGTGATGATGGAATTGCCCGAATCGCCAATCTTGGCGCTTACTTTCTCGTACTCGTCCAGGGCGGCGTGCAGTTTGTCTCCCATGGCAGCATGGGCCTTGGCGAAATCGGCCACACGGTCTATCATGGTCTGGGCAGCCTTGATAATCTTTTCCTGGTTGCGTGCCTGGTCGTAATTGGTCCACGCAATGCGGATCATGCGCAGGAAGGGCATCAGGGTCTCTTCGGTGGTGAGCAGGACGCCCTGCTGATAAGCTTCCTGGAAAATGTTGGGAGCCAGAGTCTTGGCCAACTGCAGACTGCCGTAATTGGGGATGAACATGATTACGTAGTCCAGGGTCTTGTAACCATCCCGGATATAATCCTGATAGCGCTTGCCTGAAAGACTCTTGATTTGGGTGCGGATGGCCAGCAGATTGCGTCTGGCGGCATCTTCCCGTGCCTGCGCGTCTTCGGTGGCGTACCAGTCCGACAGGGCTTCCATGGACGTTTTGGCGTCTACGATGACCTCGGTTTTGTCGGGGTAGTGCAGGATGTAGTCCGGACGCATGCGCTTGCCGCTGTCCTCGTTCAGGACAATGTTGCCCTGCTGGTCCCGCAGGGTTTCCTCGCGGTCGAAGTCGCGGCCTTCCTCCATGCCCTCGGCCACCAGCATGTTATAGAGGATGGTTTCTCCCCAGATACCGGTCATTTTGTTCTGTCCCTTGAGGGCCTGCGCCAGGTTGTCGGCCTTGCTGCCGATGCTGGTGGTCTGGTCCTGCAGGTGCTTCACGGCCTGTTCCACGGCCGTCTTGAGGCTGGCGTTGCCGGCGGTCTGCGCCTGTTTCTGGGCGTCGAAGGAATCCTTCATTTCCTTGAGGTCCTTGCCCAGCGGCCCGGCCAGGTTGCGGAAGGTTTCTTCGGCCTTCTTCTGTAAGGCCTCCTCCCGCTGCTTCAGCAGCTTTTCCGTCTCTGCGTTCAGCTGGCTCTTGACCAACTCCAACTGCCGGTCAAAGGCCTCCTGCTGCATCTGCTGCAGTTTTTCGGCATTCTTCAAGCCCTCCTTGGCCAGGATGAGTTCGTTCTCCAGCGCATTGCAGGCCTTTACCTGACGGGCATGCATGATGAGCCAGGTAATGACGGCGGCAATAATGACAGCTGCCACCGCAGCGATGATCAGGTACGTGTACATTTCAAAATGGACTCTGCGCAGACATAGCCTGTGCTCCAGGCAGCCTGCAGGTTGAAACCTCCGGTAATGGCATCAATATCCAGTACTTCGCCTGCAAAAAACAGGCCCGGGTACTGCTTGGATTCCAGGGTATTCAGGCCGATGTTGGACAGGGCCACGCCACCGGCCGTCACAAATTCTTCCCGGAATTTGCTTTTCCCGGAGAGGGGATAGGTGTCGTGCGTAAGGACGGCGGTAAGGCGGTTCAGGCCCTTGCTGCCCAGTTCGGCCCAGCGGAGGCCTTCCCGAAGGCCGGCTTTGGCCAGGAGGTAATCCCACAGCCGCTGCTGCACGGGATGCACGCTGGACACCAGTTTTTGAGGATGGGCCGATGCCGACCGCTGCAGCCACCCCCGCACCTCTTCTTCGTTGGCACAGAGCCAGTTGACGGCTAATGTGCCTTTGCAGCCAGTTTCGGCCAAGTGCCGGGCTGCGTAGGAAGAGAGTTTGAGCGTAGCCGGCCCGCTGAAGCCCCAGTCCGTGATGAGCAGGGGGCCCTGGGCCTTGAAGCTGGTGCCCTGGAGGCCCATCTGGGCCTCCAGGACCAGTCCGGTAAGCGCATTCAGCGCAGCATCCTTGACCGTAAAGGTGAAGAGCGACGGAACCGGCGGCACCAGTTCCAGCTCGAGTCCCTCCAGGAACGGCAGTCCCTTGGGCGCTCCACCTGTTGTGACAACGACGTAGTCGAAGGAATTGTCATCCTGAAGAGTTTTAACGACGAAGGATCCAGATTCTTCGCTTCGCTCAGAATGACAGGTTGATATAACTTTGGTATTAAGCCTTACATCGGCCCCTCTCATGGCACGCTGCAGGGCGCGGACGACGTCCATGGCGTCCTGGCTTTGGGGAAACCAGCAGTGGTCTTCCTGCAGGACGCAGGGGACACCGTGGGCGGTGAACCAGGCGATGGTGTCTTCCTGGGAAAAGACCTTTAGGGCGCGCTTCATCACGCGTTCTCCCCGCGGATAGGCTTCGGCCAGGGACTGGATGCCCTGAAAGTCGTTGGTCAGGTTGCAGCGTCCGCCGCCGGTGATGGCTAATTTGGCCATGGGCTTGGCTCCGGCCTCAAATACGGTGACGGACAGTTCCGGGGCCCACTCGCGCAGCAGCGCGGCGCAAAAGCACCCCGCGGCCCCGGCTCCTATGATGGCAACCCGTTTCATTTAATCTTATACTCCTTCATCTGACGCGCCAGGGCCCGGTGTCCGGGGCACACGGACTCGAGCAAGGCATGGAACTCCGGGCCGTGATTCAGATACTTCAGGTGGCAGAGCTCGTGCAGCATCACATAGTCCTGCAATTCGGCCGGCAGGGTAACCAGGCGCAGGTTCAGATTGATATTCTTGAGGGAAGAACAGCTGCCCCAGTTGGAGACATTGTTCTTGATAAACACCTTATTATAAGTGAACCCGTGTTGGGCAGCGAGCTGGGCCATGCGGGGCGGCAATTCGCGTTTAGCCTGGGCACGCAACGCCTCTACCTCTGCGTTCACAGGGGCCTTGCGGGGTTTTCTTCTGGCGATGATACGGAAAAACTTGCCCGTGAAAGGATTGAAGAAGAGCCTACTCATCGTCTTCTTCGGGCAGCACGATTTGTTTGTACTGGTTCTTGCGTTTGAGCCAGCGCTCCTTGGCGTACTGCTGCATGTCGGTGATGGTATCGTTCTCGTCGATAATCTCCATGCCCAGGATGGTCTCCATGATGTCTTCCAACGTGATAATGCCCTGGAAGCAGCCGTAGTCGTCTATGATAAGGGCAATCTGGTCCTTGGTCTTGAGCAGGCTTTCCCAGATGTCTCCCACGGAAGTTTCCTCATGGAAGGCGGCAATCTTGCGCTTGATGCTCCTGAGGCGCATGTCGAACTTATCCTCGGCCAGGTTCTCCAGGACGTCGTAGCGCAGGACATAGCCGGTGATGTACTCGGGAGAATCGGAGTACACCGGAATGCGGGAATTGTGCGAAAGTTCGTCCTGCTTGTAGAACTGGCGCAGGGTGATGTTCTCGGAGGCAATGGCGGCCACAATGCGCGGCGTCATAATGTCGTAGGCCTTGATATCGTCCAGCTTGATGATATTCTGGATAACCTTGTTCTCCGAGTTGTCCAGCACGCCTTCTTCTTCTCCCATATTGGCCATGGCGCTCACTTCTTCGCGGGAGATGCTAAGATCCGGATCGTCGCCTGAGATGCTGTCGTGTAGCTTTTCGATGAGCCAGACGATGGGGAAGAGCAGGGTTACCAGGAAGCGCATGATCTTGGCCAGTCCCAGGAGGTCTTTCCAGTGGGACGTGCCGATGGTCTTGGGAACAATCTCGGAGAAGACCAGGATGAGGATGGTCATGGTGGCGCTCACGATGCCGAACCAGTGGTCTCCGGTGAGGAGGGTGGCCTGATGGCCTACGGCGGCGGCGCCCAGGGTATTGGCGATGGTATTGAGGGAAAGGATGGCGCTCAGGGGGCGGTCGGGGTCCTGCTTGTACTTCATGAACAGCGCCGCATTCTTATCTCCTTCTTCCTCCTTCATGGTGATGAAGGAGATGGGGGTGGACATGAGCACCGATTCCAGCAATGAACATAGGAAAGAAATGCCCATTGTAAGGAGGAGATATAGGATTAATAGCGTCATCTTCTCTGTTTCAAGCTACAAATTTACCAAATTTTCCTTAAATTTGTATGTTATGAAAAAAGAACAGATCTTAATTCGCATTTCCGGTCAGGACCGCGTGGGCCTCACGGCAGAGATTATGGCCATCCTGGCCAAATATGACGCCCAGATCCTGGACATTGGACAGGCCGATATCCACAGCACCCTTACGCTGGGCATCCTCATCCGCATCGACGAAGAGCATTCCGGCCAGGTTATGAAGGAACTGCTTTTCAAGATTACCGAACTGGGCAGCATCAGCATCGGCTTTGCGCCTGTTACAGACGATGATTACGAGGCCTGGGCCGGACGCCAGGGCCGCAACCGCTATATCCTTACCATCATCGGCCGTAGCCTTAGCGCGGACCAAATCCACGCCGCTACCAGGGTCATCAGCCGGCACGGGCTCAACATCGACGCCATCAAGCGCCTCACCGGCCGCATGAGCATCAAGCATCCGGAAAAGAACGTCCGTGCCTGCGTGGAATTCTCCTTGCGCGGCTTCCTGTCGGCCGAAGACAAAAAGACCATGCAGGAAGACCTGATGACGATGAGCGCCGAATCCGGCATCGACTTCTCCTTCCAGAAGGACGATATGTACCGCCGCATGCGCCGCCTCATCTGCTTCGATATGGATTCTACCTTGATCCAGGCCGAATGCATCGACGAACTGGCCCGCCGCCACGGCGTGTACGAGCAGGTGGCCGCCATCACCGAAAGCGCCATGCGTGGGGAAATCGACTTCAAGGAAAGCTTCACCAAGCGCGTTGCCCTGCTCAAGGGCCTGGATGTGAGCGTGATGGAGGATATTGCGCAGCACCTGCCTATCACAGAAGGAACAGACCGCCTGATGAGCGTGCTCAAGACCTGCGGCTATAAGATTGCCATCCTGAGCGGCGGATTCACCTTCTTTGGAGAGTATCTGCAGCGCCGCTACGGCATCGACTACGTGTATGCCAACGAACTGGAAGTGGGAGAGGACGGCAAACTTACCGGCCGCTATGTGGGAGAGATCGTGGACGGCCGCCGCAAGGCAGACCTCCTGAAACTCATCGCTCAGACCGAACATGTGAACCTGGCTCAGACCATTGCCGTGGGAGACGGCGCCAATGACCTTCCCATGCTGGGAGAGGCCGGTTTGGGCATTGCCTTCCACGCCAAACCGCGCGTGAAGCAAAGCGCCCGCCAGAGCATCAGCACCATCGGCCTGGACGGCGTGCTCTATTTCATCGGCTTCAAGGACTCTCAATTGGGAGAGCAGGGAAAGATGTAAGCGAGCAGCAATTCGAACAGACGGGGCTTGGCGTAACGGTCAAGCTCCGTTTCTTTTATCCAGAAGTAGCCTTCGGGCAGTTCCGGTCTCTGCGCGGGTTCCCAGAGGTAGAAATCGGCGAGGAGGGTGCGGTGCGTGAGCTGGTGCTTGACACCTGTTGCGAGAATAGATTCTTCGCTGCGCCCAGAATGACAAGGGCGCTCGTTCAAAGGTTCATATAGCCCCTGCCAGATATCGCCGGGACCGCGGCGGCGGATGGCGGTTTCCCCCTGAAAACGCACGTAGACGTAGGTCAGGTGCTGTTCTACGGGTTTGGCCGACGGCTGCTTCACGGGCAGCAGTTCCACGCGGCCGGTCCGTTGGGCGTTGCAACTGCCCAGCAGGGGGCAGGTGAGGCAGGCGGGGTTTTGCGGCGTGCACTGCAGGGCGCCGAAGTCCATCATTCCCTGATTGAAGGCAGCGGCCTGGTCCGGGGGCAGCAGTTGCTGGGCCAGGGCGGTGAACTCCTTCTTTGCGGCCGTGCTGCCTACCGGCGTGGCGATGCCAAAATGCCGGGCCAGCACACGGTAGACGTTGCCGTCGACCACGGCGGCGGGGATGTCGAAGCAGATGGAGCCGATGGCGGCGGCGGTGTAGTCGCCCACGCCCTTGAGCGCGCGGATGCCTTCCAGCTTGTTGGGGAAGGCCCCCAGCTCTACGATCTGCCGGGCGGCGGCGTGCAGGTTCCGGGCGCGGGAATAATAGCCCAGCCCTTCCCAGAGGCGCAGGACCTCGTCCTCGCTGGCATCGGCCAAATCCTGGACGGTAGGGAAGCGCTCCATGAAACGTTCCCAATAAGCCGTGCCCTGGGCGATGCGCGTCTGCTGCAGGATAATCTCGCTAAGCCACACCGCGTAAGGGTCCCGCGTCCGACGCCAGGGAAGGTCCCGGCTGTTTTCGGCGTACCAGTTCAAGATGCTTTGCGAGAAGGCGTTCATAGGCTAAAGGAAAGCCTGCAGGGCTTCGTACACCCGTTGGACGGGGAAGCCCACCACGTTGAAATAGGAGCCCTCGATGCGGGTGATGCCCACGTGACCAATCCATTCCTGGATGGCGTAGGCACCCGCTTTGTCGAAGGGTTTATACGTATGGACGTAATAGGAGATTTCTTCCTCGGTGAGGTCCTTGAACCAGACTTCGGTAGTGACGTCGAAGGTGACTTCCTTCCGGCAGTCGCGCAGAGTAACGGCGGTAGTCACGTGGTGCTTGCGGCCGGACAGGTCCCGCAGCATGCGGCAGGCGTCGGCGGCGTCCTTGGGCTTTCCCAGGATTTCCCCGGGGGTCGTGGCCGTAGGCTGTAGGATCACCATGGTATCGGCCGTAATGAGGATTTCATTTTCCTCCAAAGGCCGATGGAAACCGTGCGACTTGCCCAGCGCCATCAGGCGGGGGACCTGGTCGAAGGGGACGTCGGCCCCAAAGCTTTCCTCGAAGTTGTTGCGTGTATCTACTTCGAATTCAATATCCAGGCCCTTGAGCAACTCCCGCCGGCGGGGGGAATTGCTGCCCAGGATGATATGCTTGCCGCAAAGGTCCATGCTAGAATTGTTGCTTGTACAGGACGGGGTCGAAGACCCATTTGTTCTGGGCGCGGAGGGTGGTCTCGATGCCCTCCCGGATGCAGCCCTTGCCGCCGGGATGCTCCGTGACCCAATCGACCACCTGCTTCACTTCATCGACGGCGTCGGAGGGGCATACGCTGCAGCCGGCCTGCTCCAGGACGCAGATGTCGGGGACGTCGTCTCCGAAATACATTACCTGGGAGGCCTGCAGCCCGTGCCGCTGGCAGAAGGCGGCGAACTGTTCCCGTTTGTCACGGCAGTGCAGGTATACGTCTTCGGGGTCTACTCCGCTGGTAATCATACGCTTGCGTATGCTTTCGGAGCGCCCTCCGGTGATGATGGCCACGGGGAAACCGTGCATTCTGGCCATGCGGATGGCGAATCCGTCCTTGGCGTCGTAAGTACGAAGGAGGTCTCCGTTCATGTCGCAGAAAACGCTACCGTCGGTGGCCACACCGTCTATATCAAAGGCAAAGGCCTTGATGCTTTGCAGATTCATTTTTCTATTTGAGTTGGGAGTGCAAAGTTAATAAAAAAATTTAGCTAAATTTGCAGGATTAACTGAACAGAATGATAACCTTAGAGCAATTGCTCCAAAGCCGTGACGCCCGCGTGGCCTTTCAGCAAAAACTGCTGAAAGAGAACCCCGACGCCTCCCTGCTTTGTTTCACGGTTCAGTTGCCGGGACCCGAGAAACGGAATGCCGTTTCCCTGAAGATTGCCAAGGCCGGTTTGGAGGCTTTGCAGCAACTGTTTCCCGGCTGTCTGGCCAGCGAGAAGGACTTGGAAACCGGTTATGAAGCCTATTTCCTGGTACCGATGGAGCCAACGGAAGTCAAGCGCATCACCTGCAGGCTGGAGGCCGGGCATCCCCTGGGCCGCCTCATGGACCTGGATGTGCTTGGACCGATGGGGGCGGTTTCGCGGGCCAGCCTGGGGCTGAAGCCCCGGAAATGCCTGCTTTGCGACCGGGAGGTCCGGTACTGCATGCGGGCCCGGAACCACACGACAGAGGAACTGCTGGCACGGATTACGAAAATGGTAAATGAGTATGAATATGGAATATAGAAAACTGACACAGGAAGAGATTGATATTCTGGTTTCCCGCGACTGCCGGGCCGATGACTGGTCTACCGTGGAAATCAAGGATCCCCACTCCCTCCAGTATATCCGCAATGTGCGCTTCTCGGGTGAGGTGCGCTGGGGCAGCTTCAACGAGGTATTCGTGCTGCCCGGCGGCATCCGCAAGCATTCCGGCATCCGCAACGCCACGCTCCACAACGTGATGGTGGGGGACGACACCCTCATCGAGAACGTGTCCAACTACATTGCCAACTATGACATCGGCCGGCATTCCTATATCGAAAACGTGGACCTCATCTTGACCGACGGAGTCTGCACCTTCGGCAACGGCGTGGAAGTGTCGGTGCTCAATGAGACCGGCGGCCGCGAGGTGAAAATTTTCGACCGCCTGAGCGCGCAGATCGCCTACGTCCTGGCCATGTACCGGCATCGGCCCGAATTAATTGCCCGCCTCAATGCCGATATCGACGCCTATGCCCGGAAGCAGGCCTCGGAACGGGGACGCATCGGCGACGAAGTTTCTATCCGCAATACGCGCCACATCAACGGCGTCCGCATTGGAGATTACGCCATCGTGAGCGGTGCCAGCCGCCTGCGTAACGGAACCGTCCACAGCAACAAAATTGCGCCTGTGACCATTGCGCACGGCGTTATTGCCGACGATTTTATCGTGTGCAGCGGCTCCCACGTGAGCGATAATACTTCCGTCGAACGTTGCTTCATTGGCCAGTGCTGCCACCTGGGACACGGCTACAGCGCCTCGGATTCGCTCTTCTTCTCCAACTGCCAGGAAGAGAACGGCGAGGCCTGCGCTATCTTCGCCGGTCCTTTCACCGTGACGCACCACAAGAGCACCCTGCTCATTGCCGGCATGTTCTCTTTCATGAACGCCGGCAGCGGTTCCAACCAGAGCAACCATATGTATAAGCTGGGCCCCATTCACCAGGGCATCCTGGAGCGTGGCGCCAAAACGGCTTCGGATTCTTATATCCTGTGGCCGTCCCGCGTGGGCGCTTTCTCGCTGGTGATGGGCCGTCACGTAACGCATTCCGATACCTCGTATCTGCCGTTCTCCTATCTGATTGAGCAGCAGAATACTACTTATCTGGTGCCCGGCGTAAACCTGCGCAGCGTGGGTACCGTGCGTGATGCCCAGAAGTGGCCCAAGCGCGACGCCCGCAAGGATCCCGACCGCCTGGACTGCATCAACTACAACCTCCTGAGCCCCTACACCATCCAGAAGATGTTCAAGGGTATCCAACTGCTCAAGAACCTGCAGTATTCCTCGGGCGAACTCTCCGACATCTATTCCTATCACAGCACCAAGATCCGTAATGGCTCTCTGCGCAAGGGTATCCATTACTACGAAACGGCCATTACCAAGTTCCTGGGCAACTCCCTCATCAAGCGTCTGGAGAAACTGCCGGCCGGTGCCTTTGACAACGACATCCAGGCTATGCTCAAGCCTACATCTCCCATCGGCCGGGGTCGTTGGGCCGACCTCTGCGGTCTCATTGTTCCGCGCGAGCCCGTGTCGGACCTCCTGGACAGGACCGAAAGGGGAGAGATTGACATCTGGCAACTGTCCGATGCCTTCCACGCCCTGCACGAGAACTACTACGATGCCGAGTGGACGTGGGCCTACGATAAATTCGAATGTTTCTTCGGTATTTCCCTGGAGACCATCACCCGTGCTCAGGTCATCGAGATTGTGGAGCGCTGGAAAGCCGCGGTGATTGGCCTGGACAGGGAACTGTACGACGACGCCCGCAAGGAATTCAACCTGGCGTCGATGACGGGCTTCGGGGCCGACGGTTCCCAGGAAGTGAAGGAGAAGGACTTCTCCGAGGTCCGCGGAGACTTCGAATCCAATTCATTTGTGACGGCGGTACTGGAACACATCCGTGTCAAGGAAGCCCTTGGGAATGAACTGATTGAACGACTGAAGTAGTTATGGTAAAAGTGCTGTTTCTGGCCCTTTTGGCCCTGAACTTCACCCAGATAGACCGTTCTTTTAACGACGCCGGCACGCCGGAATCTTACCGGAAGTGCCGCACCGAGCTGGTACAGATGCTTCCGCAGGCAGCGAACGATGCCGAACGCGCCGAGGTTCATTGGCGCATCTCCCGCATCTGTTACCTTCTGGAAGATTTCAATGAAGGAATCACCCATGCGCTGGAGACCATGCGCCTGGATCCTTCCAACGAAAACGGCTATATGTGGCATTGCGCCAACGCGGGCCGCGAATGTCTGCTCCACAACCTGGCCTACCAGGCCAAGGTGGTAGGGACGCTGGAGAAGGATCTGGTCACCGTCCTGGACAAGCTGGGGAAATCGGCCTGTTCCGAAGCCTGGCAGGCCCTGGCCGAAATTTACTGGACGCATCCCTTTAAATCCAATGATGCCGCCATCAACTTCTCCCGCCGGGCGGTCTTGACCATTCCCAAGGATGAAATCCGGCTTATGACCTATAAGTTTTTGGCCGAACTCCTTCACGAGCGGAATTGGTCGGAGGCCAAACGGGCCCGTCAGCGGGAAGACCATAAAAAAGGATATGCCGACAAAACCAAGGGAAATATCGCACGCTACGCCTGTTATGACGCCGCACCTGCCGAAACCTGGCCCTGGAAAGCCGTCGGCCTAAGCGACCGCGAGGAAGCCCTCGCCGTCCTTCGGTATGCCCGCGACCTGTATCTGAAGGACACCCGTCATCATCCCATGGACACTGAAAACTATAACCTAATACTTGAAAAAATCGAATTATGGAAGTAAAGGAACCGGCCCTTTACGGACTAAGTTACTCTCAGGAAATCATTGACCTGCAAACCAAATATGGGATTAGCATTCCCAACGAGGACATCAAGGGTTTCAAGACCCTGAACGATATGATTAATTATTTGCAGAAGCGCGTATCCTAGTAATAAATTATAACGAATCCTTGGGTATATCCGGGGAATTCATTAAATTCGCATGATGATTCCATAGCAGGCGGAACCGGGAGTATTGGAAAGCTTGCTGCAGGATGAATACATACGACAGAAACCAGGACATACAGGAGATACCATTAAGTTCTCCGTTCTTCCGTGAACAAGTAAAGCGGTTCCTCGAGGCCAACGGGCTCCGAATGGAATCGCTTGATTCGTATTTTGTCATCCGGGACAATGCCGATGCCATCATAGCCGGCGCCGGCGTGTCCGGAGACATCATCAAGTGCCTGGCTGTGGCAGAAGAATTCCGGTCCGAGGGCCTGCTGGTTCCGCTCGTTTCCCGGATTCTGGCTACCCGGCAGGGGAGGAGGTCCTTGGTATACACCAAGCCGGAATACCAGGCCGTGTTCGAAAGCCTGGGTTTTCACCTGCTGGCCAGTGCGCCGTTGGCTATCCTGCTGGAGAATGGCCATGGTCTGGAGCAGTACTGCGATTATCTGCGCGCACAGGCGTTGCCTGGCCGTTGCGGAGTTGTGGTGATGAATGCCAATCCTTTCACCAAGGGACACCAGTATCTGCTGGAGCAAGCTGCGGCCCAGGTGGATCATTTATACGTGATTCCCGTGAAGGAAGACGTATCCGAGTTCCCGTACGCCGAACGCAGGGCTATGATTCTTGCCGGCGCTCCCGCAGGCGTCCACGTCCTGGAAGGCTCCGACTACGTGATTTCATCGGCCACTTTCCCTACATACTTCCTGAAAGACCTGTCCCAGGCGGCCGAAACCCAGATGCTACTGGACCTGGACCTGTATAACCGCTGGATTGCCCCTGCTCTGGGCGCCTCCGTGCGCTTCGTGGGGTCCGAACCCTTTGACGCTCTTACAAACCGATATAACACACTTATACCCAACGCGGTAATAATTCCTAGATACGCCTCTGCTTGGCCTGCTTCTGACGCGATGCCAACGCACGCAGAGGCGGTGTCGGCTTCCCGAGTACGTCAATTGCTTTCTGCGGGAGATTTCCGGTCGGCATCGGCCTTGTGCCCTGCTACTACCGAACCGTACCTGCTGGCGGCGCTGGCCGAACGGGCGCTTCGGCTGGAACTGGATACTCCCGGCAAGCCCGGTCTTGTGGGCCCGGACGGTCCCGGTGCGCACAAGGACATGGATTACAGCACCATGCTGCGGGGTATCTGTGCCCTTCGGCCTTATTGGTCCAAGATGGCGGTGGCTGCTTCGGCCGATGAACTGCGTTCGCTGGGTATTGAAGCTGAAGAAGCGATGATGGCCGCGACCGGCGGGGTGAACACGCACCGCGGCGCCATCTTCTGCCTGGGGCTTGCGCTGAACGCCGCCGGCCGTGATGGGGATGTTGTTGATAATCAATCTGATATGCAAATTCTCCTGGGTAAAATTGCCGGGGAGATTTTTGATATTCAATTGAAAGACAGTAGTTTGCAAATCACGCCCGAACCGCGCGGCGCCCGCCGGATTGCGCTGGAAGGTTATAAGCCGCTCTTTGAAGACTGGCTGCCGTACTATTCGGCGGAAGGACCTGTTTGTTTTTCCGTCGCAAAAAAGAAGGCCGATGCTCCGGAAAACCAAACAGGTCCTTCCGCTGAACTAAAGACGCTGCTGCGGATTATGAGTTCGCTGGACGATACCTGTGTGATTAAAAGAGTAGGGGAGGAAAGGGCCGCGAAAGTGAAGGAAGAGATTCTTCGCTTCGCTCAGAATGACAATATAAAAGCCCTGTGTACACAGTACGCTGCAGAGGGCATTTCTCCCGGTGGGGCGGCCGATATGCTTGCATTGACAATATTCATTTATTCCATACTATGATTAAACTCAATCCGAACGGAGTATATCTCCTGGATGGCAAGACCATCGCCTCGGAAGGGCCTCTGGGAAAGGACGAGGCCCGCGAGAACACTATCACTTACCAGATTCTGCGTGCACACGACGTGAACGGTTCCAAGGGCAAGGCCCTAAACATCCGTTTCGACGCCATGGTTTCGCACGACATTACCTATGTGGGTATTATCCAGACGGCCCGCGCCAGCGGACTGGAGAAATTCCCGCTGCCGTATGCGATGACCAACTGCCACAACTCGCTGTGTGCCGTGGGCGGTACCATCAATGAGGACGACCATGTGTTCGGCCTTTCTGCTGCCAAGAAGTACGGCGGTATCTATGTGCCTGCCAATCAGGCCGTGATTCACCAGTATGCCCGCGAGGCCCTCACTGCCTGCGGTAACATGATCCTGGGCTCCGACTCCCACACGCGTTACGGTTCCCTGGGTAACATGGGCGTAGGTGAAGGCGGCGGCGAGTTGGTGAAGCAGCTGCTTAAGAACACCTGGGACATCAATGCCCCTGAGGTAGTGCTGGTTTGGCTGGAAGGCAAGCCGAAGCGTGGCATCGGCCCGCACGATGTGGCTATTTCCCTGGTGAAAGCCGTGTTCGAGAGCGGTTTCGTGAAGAACAAGGTGCTGGAATTCGCCGGCCCCGGCGTGGCCGGCCTGCCCATCGACTTCCGTAACGGTATCGACGTGATGACCACCGAGACCACCTGCCTCTCCTCCATCTGGATTACCGACGACGAGGTGAAGAACTACTTCGAGATGCACGGCCGTCCGGAGGCTTACAAGAAGCTGGAACCCGGCAAGGTGGCTTACTACGATGCCATGATCACCATCGACCTGGGTCAGCAGGAGAGCATGATTGCCCTGCCTTACCATCCGTCCAACGCCGTGACTGTCCACGAACTCCAGGCCAACCCCGAGAAGGTGCTCAAGGCCGTCGAGGAAGATACGGTCAAGCGCTTTGGCGAGAAAGTGCATCCCGACCTGATGTCCAAGATCAAGGACGGTAAGGTGTATGCCGACCAGGGCATCATCGCCGGCTGCTCCGGCGGTACCTACGACAACCTCTCCGAGGCTGCCACCATCCTGAAGGGTAAGTCCATCGGCAACGATTACTTTACCATGAGCGCCTATCCGCAGAGCACGCCCGTTTACCTGGCTACCACGCGCAATCACATTGCCGAGGAACTGCTGGAGGCCGGTGTGGTTATCAAGCCCGCTTTCTGCGGTCCCTGCTTCGGCGCCGGCGACGTGCCGTCCAATAACGGTCTCTCCATCCGCCACACGACCCGTAATTTCCCGAACCGTGAAGGTTCCAAGCCCGGCCAGGGCCAGATTTCCATGGTAGCCCTGATGGACGCCCGTTCCATCGCTGCTACTGCTGCCAACGGCGGTGTGATCACGGCCGCAACCGACATCGAATACGAAGACACCCACAAGCCCTACAGCTTTGACGGCCGCATCTACGAGAAGCGCATCTACAATGGCTACGGCAAGGCCGATCTCTCCGTCGAACTGCGCTACGGCCCCAACATCAAGGACTGGCCGGTGATGCCCGCCATGCAGGAGAACATGCTCCTGGAGCTGGCTGCCGTAATCCACGACCCTGTGACCACTACCGACGAACTCATTCCTTCCGGCGAGACCTCCAGCTACCGTTCCAACCCGCTGAAGCTCTCCGAATTCGCTCTCAGTCGCCGCGTACCGGAGTATGTCGGCCGCAGCAAGCGCATCCAGGAAGACGACCGCAACCGTCGCGCCGGCGTCCTCACCGAGGACCTGCGCCGCGCCCTGCTGGTCGCCGGGGCATCGGCTGAAAGCACTTCCTTCGGCTCGTGCGTCTTCGCCAACAAGCCCGGTGACGGCAGCGCCCGCGAACAGGCCGCTTCCTGCCAGAAGGTGCTGGGCGGCGACGCCAACATCTGCTACGAATACGCTACCAAGCGCTACCGCAGCAACTGCATCAACTGGGGTATTGTGCCCTTCACCATCGACCCGGCTACTCCCTTCAACTACGAGGCAGGGGACTATGTGTTTGTGCCCGGTATCCGCGAGGCCATCCTGGGCGGCGAGGAACAGATTGAAGCCCGCGTCATTACCCGCGACGGCAAGTCCACGCCCATTACCCTTTATTTTAAGCCGCTCACCGAGGACGAGCGCCAGATCCTGGCCGACGGCTGCCTGATGAATTATTACAAAAACCGCAAATAATGGAAAAGATTAAAATGACCACGCCGCTCGTCGAGATGGACGGCGACGAAATGACCAGAATCCTCTGGAAAATGATCAAGGATGAGCTCATCCTGCCCTTCGTAGACCTGAAGACCGAGTACTACGACCTGGGTCTTCCGTACCGCGACAAGACTTCCGACCAGGTGACCATCGACAGCGCCAACGCTACCAAGCGCCTGGGTGTGGCTGTAAAGTGCGCCACCATTACTCCCAACGTGCAGCGCATGAGCGAGTACAACCTGCACCAGATGTGGAAGAGCCCCAACGGCACCATCCGTGCCATGCTGGACGGTACCGTGTTCCGCACACCCATCACCATCCCTTCCATTCACCCGGCTGTGAAGTTCTGGAAGAAACCCATCACCATCGCCCGTCACGCCTATGGTGATGTTTATCGTGATGTGGAAATCCAGACCACTGAGCCCGGTGTGGCCAAGCTGGTGTTCGAAGGTGTTTCCGGCGAGCGTATCGAGGAAGTGATCCACGAGTTCGCCGGCCCTGGTGTGATCGAGGGTATGCACAACACCGACAAGTCCATCAGCAGCTTCGCCCACGCCTGCTTCAAATACGCCCTGGACGTGAAGCAGAACCTGTGGTTCGCTACCAAGGACACCATCTCAAAGAAGTACGACGGCCGTTTCAAGGCCATCTTCGAGGATATCTACGAGAACAATTATAAGGAGCAGTTCGAGGCTGCCGGCATCGAGTACTTCTACACCCTCATCGACGACGCCGTGGCTCGCGTTATGCGTTCCGAGGGCGGTTTCATCTGGGCTTGCAAGAACTACGACGGCGACGTGATGTCCGACATGGTATCCACCGCCTTCGGTTCCCTGGCCATGATGACTTCCGTGCTCGTGAGCCCCGACGGCAAGTACGAGTTCGAGGCCGCTCACGGCACCGTAACCCGTCACTATTACAAGTACCTGAAGGGTGAAGAGACTTCCACCAACCCCATGGCTACCATCTTCGCCTGGAGCGGTGCCTTCCGCAAGCGCGGCGAACTGGACAACCTGCCGGAGTTGGTGAACTACGCCAACCAGCTGGAGCAGGCCTGCTTCGACACCCTGAACGAAGGTCTGGAGACCAAGGACCTGGTGAACCTCTCCGAAGGCATCACCCCCAAGGGCCTCACCTCCCTCCAGTTCCTGCAGGAAATCCGCAAGCGTCTGGAAACCCGTCTGGGCGCCTAATCTCGCTCGCGCATAAGCTGCTCACCAGCAGTACTTTACGAAAATCTCTTTAGGCTGATCAGCCTAAAGAGATTTTTTGAAATAGTTGATTATGAGGAGGTTAAGTATTAAGCGAGATTGCTAAGGGTAGTTTCGACGGTGAGGCCGAGCTGGGAAAGCTGGCGCAGGAAGGAGGTTTCGAAGCGGTCGCTGGCGATTTTGCGGGTCATATGCAGGTACAGCTTGCCGTTGTAGCTCAGGCAGGAGAAGGCGCCGCTGTTGCCGCGCTGGCGACCCAGGATGAAGTCAATGTCCTTTACATAGGGCAGCATCTGGGCGGGAAGCGTCAGATTGCCCATATTGGACAGTGTCTGGGATACAAAGCGGTCTCCGTGCAGCAGATTGATAATATCGATAATGGGATGTTTCACCTTAAGGGGAAGCATGCGCACCAGGAGCATTTCTTCCAGCTCCACGTTGGCGGCAATCTTGGGCTCCAGCATCTCTTTCTGCAGGTCGCAGGCCTTCTGGGCTTTGACGGCGCGAACCAGTTGGGTAAAGCTGTAATAACCGTCCTTGATATCTACTCCCAGATTCACGTAAGAGGAAAAGTTGCGCACGGTGCGGCTGCCGTAGATGGGCCTCAGGTTCACCGGGACGGAAACTTTGAGCACGGAACGTTTGCGGCGGGAGTTGTCTTGCCGATATTCTTCCTGCAAGGCCCACAGCATGGCGGCGGTGAGCAGCTCGGTCACGGTGCAGTTGTACTTTAGGCAGACTTCCTTGACGGCCTGGCAGGGCAGCACGGCGCGGAGGTCTTTCACGGCCGAGAAGGGGAGGGCGTTCCCGCAGATGTGGTAGGCATCGACATTCTGCTCCAGCTGACCGTGGCGGCCGCTGAAGACGGTCTTGAAGCTGTCTTCTACCTCGGCATAGGCGGGCCGATCCTTCGGATCCCACACCAGGCGGTTGTAGCCGATGGATACTCCGTAGCGACGACGGATGTATTCGCCGGCCAGCGTAAGCAGGAAGCACATGGCACCGTTGCCATCGGCCAGGGCATGGAATACGTCCAGGATAATCTCCCGCCCCTGGGCACTGACCCGGTAAAGCAGGCCGTTCTGATCTTTGGGGCTGAAGCGTTTCAGAGGCTTAAGCGGCAGCACTTGCGGCATGGCTTCGCAGCGCTTGAGATACCACCAGAAAGCACCGGCTTTCAGGGTGCAACGGAAAGTAGGGATACGCTCGCTTACGCACACGAGCGCTTCTTGCAATATAATGGAATCTACCGGTTCGGTCAGGGTTACCTTCATCCTGTACAAGGAGCTGTAGTGCTTGGACATGGATGCGGGATAAATGTTCGCGGCATTGTCGAGCCGAAGGATGGCGGGAATGGATGCAATCATTTCTCTCAAGGTTTGATGCAAAATTACAATGCACTTTTCACCCTCGAAAAGAAATGTAGTGTGGGACGAATGAAAGGGGTTAAAAGCCCTATTCTGGGACGAAAGTATTGTTTTTGGGACGAATGTCTATGTATCCCACCGTTTACCCCAGCGGATAGAAGAGTGATTCGTAGCGGCTATTCCAGCTGGGATCGTAGTGTTTGCGGATGGTACGGGCGCTGGCAAACAGGTTAAAGTTGTCCCAGGCTTCCAGGAACAGCACGGCGAAATCTGTGCGGTTGTGGAGCTGCAGGGCAAATAAGGTATAGACCGCGGTGATGTAGACGCAGGCGCGCTCGCGGTCATCGGCCTGGGGTGAGGCGGGCGTTGCGAGCACCAGGCGCTGGGACTGGGCAAAGGCTAAATCGGCGATTGCATCGGCCAGCAGGGCTTCCTCGGACGGCTTGTACAGTTGCTGGCAATAGCGCTCCTGCGCGTGCTTCTGGGCCGATGCTTCCTGATCCAGCACAGGCAGGGGATTGGGGAGGGAAGTCTCGAAATACTGCTGCGGCTGGGCCTGTCCCTTGAGGAACTGCAGGGAGAGGACGCAATAGTCCCGGACGCTGGCTTCGATGACCATCGCAAACGGGGCCTTTTCGTCTATCCGGGCCAGTATTTCTGCCGCATTTGTCATAACAAGTGTAAATATACAAATTTTCTTTTTATTTTTGTCTCTATGAAAATCGTATTTCTAGATGCAATCAGCATGGGAGATGCCTCCCTGGAAGAAATCGCCGCCTTGGGCGAGCTCACTTGTTATCCTTCATCAACCGCCGAAGAAGCCCGGGAACGGGTGAAGGACGCCGATGTGGCTTTATTGAATAAAGTCATTGTAGATCAGGCGTTTCTGGACGCCGCTCCCAAGCTTAAGCTCATCTGTGAAGCGGGAACCGGAATGAATAACATTAATATTACACTCTGTGATCAGCGCGGAGTAGGGGTCCGTAATGTGGCTGGATACTCTACAGACTCGGTGGCACAGGTGGCCTGGATGCATATTTTGAATCTGTTGGGCCGAGCCTTCCACTATCAGTCCTTCGTGAGCAGCGGTGCCTATAGCAAGAACCCCGTTCACGTGGATTATGCCCATCCTTTTACCGAGATTGCCGGGAAAACACTGGGAATCGTCGGGATGGGTGCCATCGGCCAGAAGGTTGCTTCCATCGGCCAGGCCTTTGGCATGAAAGTCATCTATTATTCTACCTCCGGCACCGGGCACTGCAAGGACTATCCCTGCGTCCCGCTGGAGGAGCTGCTGGCGCAGTCCGACGTCATCTCCATCCATGCTCCGTACAACAAGCGCACTGCCGGCCTTATCGGCTATGATCAGTTCAAGCAGATGAAACCGTCGGCCGTGCTGGTGAACACCGGTCGCGGCGGCATTGCTGTAGAAGCCGATCTTGCCCGTGCGCTGAACGACGGCCTCATCGCCGGCGCAGCCCTGGATGTGTACGTGAAGGAACCCCTGCCGCTGGATAGCCCCCTGATGCAGGTGAAGCAGCCCGAAAAGCTGCTCCTAAGCCCGCACATCGCCTGGTACTCCCGCGAAGCCCGCGCCCGCCTGGCCCACGAGATGGCCCAGAATATTATCACCTTCTTCGATCTGGCGTAATCGGCTGTAAATCAACCGTATAAAAAATTCTCTTTAGGCCGAATAGCCTAAAGAGAATTTTCTAATATGCTGTGGTTTAGCTACTTAAGCTGGATCGAGGCGATGCCGGCTTTGTGGACGCTGACGTTCTCGCACTCCAGGCCGCGGGCGTCGATGTCGCCGGCGCCGTTCACGGAGAAGTAGGCCGATTGGGCCTGTCCGGAGAGTTTGGCGTCACCGGCACCGTTCACCGAAACGCTGAGAGTCTGCACGTCCAGGCTGCTGGCGATGATGTCGCCCGCACCGTTCACGGTGATGCTCAGTTCGGAAACCTTGATGTCGTTGAAGCGCAGGTCTCCGGCGCCGTTAATAGTAACGGTGAGGGGTGTGTCGGAGACATAAGCATTGTTCTGGTCTACATCGGCGGCGCCGTTAACACCGATCTTGGTCAGGAAGGGAGCTTTTACATACACGTCGTATTTCTCGGCGCGGATGTTGACATGATCCTTGGTGGTAATGATGAGCACGCCGTCCTCGATCCGGTAATTGAGATACTGGAACACTTCTTCGTTGGCGGTGACGTTTACCCCGCAGGTTTCAGCCTGGGTGATATGGAGGTCGGAGTTTCCATTCACCACAACGGCATTGAACACGCCCAGGGAGTCGTAGTTCTGGTTAAAGATGGGTCCCGTGCAATGCACCGTTTTTCCATTGCCCACCTGCATAATGCAGGAAGTGCAGGCAAGGATGACGACGGATAGGGCAGTCAATAGTTTTTTCATAGGTCTTTATTTTTTGAAAATTGTTTCGTCCAATCCCAGCAGTTCCATCTTGCGAAGGATCGCCGGTACTTCTTTTTCCAGGAACTCGGCACGCTGGGTGTCCAGGATTTTCTCCCGGGCATTGGGGGAGACAAAGTAGCCGATTCCCCGTTTGTTGTAGATGATTTCCTCTGCGGTGAGTTTTTCGTACACACGCATGACGGTATTGGGGTTCACGCCAATCTCGGCGCCGTATTCGCGGACAGATGGAATGCGCTCGTCCGCCTTCAGAGTGCCGCTGAGTATGCCTTCGCAAAAGACATCGGCAATCTGGAGATAGATGGGTTTTTCTCCGTGGAAGTCCATAATACTAGTGTTTTAAAGTTTTTAGCCTCCAGAAGATGCCTCCGGCGATTCCGGCAGCCAAAAAGACCGATACGATGCTGGTGGTGTAGAAGATGGCCCGTATCCAGGATTCGGCCTGGGCGAAGTCTTCCAGTTCTATTGCAAGCTGATTCATATCGATCAGGGACATCACGATGGACATCAAAGAGGAGAAGATGAAGATGATCACAAAGCCTCCCAGAATCTTGTTCTTCTTGAAAATGAGTCCGCAAAGCAGGAAGAAGAGAAAATTGCAGCAGAATCCGGCGATCATGGCAGGGATGAAGGCCCAGGGGCTCCAAGTGGTAGAATATTCCACGTTGATGTCCGCCAGTTCTGCAGTGAGGTCACGCATTCCGCTGCCGATGCTGTGCACGATGGAATTGCCTACCGTGGGGTCGAAGGCAGCCACCAGGACGTCGGAGAGCAGGAAAGTGCCCAGGAAGAGGACAGGGATGGCAACGATAGTTATAATGATCATGGACAGCCACTTCTCGAAGGTGGAAGCCGGGTTCATGAGCCAGGCGCTGCCTTTGCGGCGGTCGGTGAGATAGCCGTAAGTACGGGTCTGGTACAGCTCCAGAGCTGCTCCTGCCACGGCGAAGGTAACCCAGCGGGCAACCAGGGTAGGGCCGCCCCAACTGTGACCGAAGAGAAGGTTGAAACCGACGGTAACGACATAGACGATGAGACCGGAAAGCCCGATGCCGATGGCAGCCTTTACGTGGTTGCGCCACATCTGGGTGAGGTCATATTTGAAATAGGTCCAGAAACGCTGGCCGTTGAATACTTCGTTTTTCATAAGGCTACTGGAATAAAGCTTTTACAACATCTTTGTGGGCGTGCACTGCATTGAACAGGGCTTCCAGGTTTACTTTGGAATCCTCTCCGGTGGCATTGGGATACACCTGGATGGCTCCGCCGGGGGTGCGCTCCAGATACAGGGCGTCATTGTGGATCTCGTTTCCGTAGTCGAAGAACAGCTTTTCGCTAATCTCCTGGATAGAGGCGTTAAGCAGGACATCTTCCTTGTCCAGGATGATGATGGGGTCGATGATCTCTTCCAGGTCGCGTACCTGATGGGTAGAGATGATGACTGCGCTGTCCTCACCCGTATACTTCATGATAGCTTTCCGGAACTGGGACTTGGACGGGATGTCCAGACCGTTGGTAGGTTCGTCCATAAAATAGTGGCGGGCATTGCAGGCCAGGGCGAAAGCAATCCAGGTCTTTTTGAGCTGACCGGCGCTCATGGTGTCCATCATCTGCTTTTCGTCTACCTCGAATTCACGCAGGATCTGCAGGAATTTCACGTGGTCGTAGTTGGGCCACAGGGCACCGGTTTCCTCGCCGAAGCGGAAAGCGCGGTTGTGCATGGGGGCTACTTCGTCGGGCAGAAAGAATTGCTCGGCCAGCAGGGAAGGCTGGCGGTCGAAGGGATTGCGGCCATCGGTGTCGATAGTGCCGGTCTGGGGCTTCTTGAGCCCGCACAGAAGGGTGAGGAGGGTGGTCTTACCCACGCCGTTTTCTCCCAGGAGGCCATAGATGTTGCCTCCTTTCAGGTCCATGGTGATGTTCTTGAGCACACCTTTTGACCCGTAGCTGAAGGATAAATCTTTTACTTGAATCATATCTTTGCCGTGTATTAGTTCATTAGTACACTGCAAAGGTAGTAAGAAAAATCAGAATTGCAAATTATTTTTGATTATTTCTCCAAGTATCTGGTAATTCGCCCACAAATGCCTTGAATTGGCGGGTGAAATTACTGCGGTCGGTGATGCCAACCCGGCGGCCGATAACCGATGCCGGGACGTCGGGGTAGGCGAGCAGCTGCTCCTTGGCATCCTGGATGCGCAGTTGCGAGCGCCAGGTGCGGAAGTCGGTACCCTGCTGCGCGAAGTACCTATATAATAATAAGGAATGTGTGCCGATACGGCTGGCTGCGTCGGCCACCGTCCGGTCCGGCAGGCAATAGCCTTTGGCGTCGATCCAGGCCTGCAGCTTTTGCTCCAGGCGCCGACGCTGCTGGTCCGAGAGCATTTTATTGGCGATTCGGCCGTCGGGCGCAGAAGAAGAAGGAGCCTGCTCTTTTTTGAACAGGCTCCCGAAAATGCTTTTTACATTGATTCTACCAGCCCAGAACATAGGCGAAGATGAGCGGTGCTACGATGGTGGCATCGGACTCTACGATGAACTTGGGAGTTTCGGGTGCCAGTTTGCCCCAGGTGATTTTCTCGTTGGGGACAGCACCGGAATAGGAACCGTAAGAAGTGGTGGAATCGGAGATCTGGCAGAAATAGGCCCAGAGGGGAGTGCCTTCCCAGCCCAGGTCCTGCTCCATCATGGGAACGCAGCAGATGGGGAAGTCACCGGCGGTACCGCCGCCAATCTGGAAGAAGCCTACGCCGGGAGCGTTCTTCTTGTACCAGTCTACCAGGAACATCATAACCTCTACACCCTGGATGACCATGTGGGGATCGTACTCACCGCGGATGACGTGGGCGGTGAAGATGTTACCGGTGGTGCAGTCTTCCCAGGCGGGGCAGATGATGGGAATGTTCTTTTCGCAGGCGGCGACTACCCAGCTGTCCTTGGGATCAATCTCATAGTACTGCTCCAGGACACCGCTGCGGATCATCTGATAGATGAACTCGTAGGGGAGATATCTCTTGCCTTCGGCCTTGGCTTTGTCCCAAACCTCTACCAGGTGCTTTTCCAGACGGCGGAAAGCTTCTTCCTCGGGGATGCAGGTATCTGTTACACGGTTATAGTGGTTGTTGATGAGTTCCTGCTCCTGCTCCGGGGTAAGGTCACGGTAGCCGGGCACCCTGTAATAGTGGTTGTGGGCCACCAGGTTCATGATGTCCTCTTCCAGGTTGTTGGCGCTGCAGCAAACGAAGGAGATCTTGTCCTGGCGAATCATTTCGGCCAGGGAAAGGCCCAGTTCGGCGGTACTCATGGCACCGGCCATGGCCAGGAACATTTTGCCACCCTTGTTCAGGAGGTCTTCATAGGCTTTTGCAGCGTCTACCAGGGCTGCGGAATTGAAGTGACGGTAGTTGTGGGTAATGAATTGAGAGATAGGTCCCTTTTCCATTTTTCAAAAATAACGGGCAGCGGGCGAAGCCAGTCTTTGGCTTCCAACCCCTGCTTTCAGATTGCAAATTTAGAAAAAAAACTGTAATTTCGCACCTCCAAAAACTAGTATAACCTTATAAAACCGTATTATTCATGAAGAAATTCATCCTTGTTATCGCTGCTGTCCTGGGCCTGGCCGTTGTGGCTGCCGCACAGCCTCGCGCCATCGGTGTCCGTGTAGGTTACGGTGCCGAACTCTCTTATCAGCACACCCTGGGTGCCCAGAACTTCGCAGAAATCGACCTCGGCTGGAGCGTGAACGCTTTCAACGTATCCGCCGCCTACGATTTCCAGATCGCTCCCCTCGGCCCCCTCAATTTCTACGCCGGTCCTCAGGCCATGGTTGGTTTCAACAACGTAGACGGTAAGGCCAACGTTATCGCCGGTGTCGGTGCCCAGCTGGGTCTGGAGTACTGCTTCTCCATTCCCCTCCAGCTTTCCCTGGACTGGAAGCCTACCTTCGTATTTGTTCCCGGTACGGCTTTCGGCTGGCAGGGTATCGCCCTGGGCATCCGTTACATGTTCTAGTAGGTAATCACCCATACAATAATTCCCCCCGTTGACCCCTCGTCTTCGGGGGGATTTTTTTCTCCCGTCCCCGATGGGTAGCGGCAGGGCCTCTTCCTTGTCGGGGGCCTGCGGTGCCCTGTAAGTTCACACGCAACAAGTCGGCGCGGGGCGTATATCGCGCCGACGTGACCCAAAAATTGTGTGATATGCTTCCCGGAATGGTGTGAAGTAATTGCAGTTATCCTTCAAACCCGCAATTTGGCATGACGGGGAGTCTCCGGAGCATGACGGTCCAGGTGCAAATAGTCCCTCCAGTGCACCTGGAGGGACTTAAAATTGGTGGCCAGGTGCGAAATTGGGGGAATTTGCACCTGGAGGGGGAATGGCAGGGGGATTAGCCGCCGATAAATTCCCGGATCATGGACGTAGCCGGGATTTCGCGGTCGCTCACAGGCGTAAAATAGTGGATGAACTTGAGCAGGCGGTGGCTCTCGGCATATTCGGCGCAGTTCTGGGGAACGGAGCGCAGAATGGGCTCGGCGTGGTTCTTGAGCACGGCGAACTCGATGAGGTAGGAGCTGTTGAACATGACATCGGCCATTTCCTGGAAAGGATAGATCCACTTCTGTTCGGCGTCCAGCACGTTCTGCCAGTTGGAGATGGATTCCCGGGCCGTGAACGCACCTTTATTATAGTCTCGCACGATGCGGCGCAGCAGACGGTTGTCGCTGGTAGGAATCATATTGTGGTCGTCCAGCAGGGTTCCGGTGATGGTATTGATGAAGATGCGGAACTTGGCACTTTCGGGAATGTCGGCCGTAAGGGCGGGATTTAAGGCGTGGATGCCTTCGATGAGAAGCAGGCTGCCTTCTTCCATCTTGAGTACTTTTCCGTTGTATTCCCGCAGACCGGTTACGAAGTTGTATTCGGGCACGGACACCTCTTCACCGTTGATGAGTTTTTTGATGTCACTCTCCATGAGGGCGTGGTCCACGGTTTCGAAATTGTCGAAGTCGTAGCTGCCGTCGGGGAATTTGGGCGTTTCCACACGGTTCACGAAGTAGTCGTCGGTACTGACGGAGATGGGCTTGAGGCCGCAAGCCTTGAGCTGGATGGACAGGCGCTTGCAGAAAGTGGTTTTACCGGAAGAAGAAGGGCCGGTGATGAGCACCACCTTGAGCGGATTCTCGCAGCGGTGGCGGCGGTCGATTTCTTCGGCAATCTTTACAATCTTCTTTTCCTGAAGGGCTTCTGCGATTTGGATGAGCTCGCTGGCGCGGCCGTTCAGCAGGGCCTCATTGACGTCACCTACGGTGCTCAGGCCCATGATGATATTCCAGCGCAGGGCTTCCTTGAAGATTTCGAAGGTGCGGGGTTGGTCGGCGAAGGCGGCCAGGCGGGTAGGATCCTCGCGGGAAGGTACCTGCAGCAGGAAACCGTCGTGGTAAGGCGCGATGCCCCACACTTTGAGGTAACCGGTAGAAGGCACCAGCTTGCCGTAATAATAGTCAGTCGTATCTCCCAGCGTGTAGTAGTCGGTATAGGCCTCGCCGCTGGTTTCCAGCAGCTTCACTTTGTCGTCGAAGCCGGCCTTGCGGAATTCCTTGATCGCGCGTTCGGTCTGGACGTCATAGCGGTGGAAGGGCATATCCTTCTCTACAAGCTCCCGCATCCGGGCTTCCAGCACCTTGAGGTCTTCAGGCGTGAGCGAGCTGCCATCGGCCTTGCGCAGATGACAGAAATACCCGTGCGAGATGGGATGTTCGATGTACAGGCGGCTGCCGGGGAAGCAGTCCACGCAGGCCTTGTATAGCAGGAAATAAAGCGAGCGGCAGTACACACGCATGCCGCTCGATTCGCGGACATCGATGAACTCGATGTCTTTATTCTGGTATACTTTGAACTTGAGGCCCTGGGACACATTGTTCACTTTGGCCGATACAATGGGGTAGGGGCGGTGGCAGTCGAATTCCTGCAGCATCTGCAGCAGGGAAGTGCCCTCCGGAAAGCGCTTGCTTTCGCCCGTGTTTTTGCAGTAGACTTGTACCATAGTTAGAGCTTAACCTCTTGTTTCTCCAGGTAGGCGACAACGTCGGCGACGGTCTCGAAGGTGGCGAGGGCCTGATCCGGAATCACAATGCCGTACTGGTCCTCGATGCGCATAAGCAGTTGAAGGATGTCCAGGGAATCGGCTCCCAGGTCCTTCTTGATGAGGGATTGCGGAGTAATCTGGGAAGGATCCAGGCGAAGCTGCTTCGCCAGGATGGTCTGCACTTTCTCAAACATAGCTAATCTTCGTAATGTTCGTATTTGGCGATTTCTGTTTCAATTTTGCCGGAAAGCTTGGATACTTCCATGCGGTAGGCCTGCTCGATGCATTTTTCCACTGCGACGGCTTTGGACGATCCGTGGCCTTTCACCACCACCTTGGAGGTGCCCAGGAGCACGCTGCCGCCGTAGTTCTGGTAGTTCATGAAAGCCTTTAGATCGGCAAACATCTTCTTCATGAAGAGGGCACCCAGCTTGTAGATCCAGCGGCTGAAAATCTCCTTCTTCAGCTTCTTGAGCAGCTCCAGGGCCGTGCCTTCGGTGGTTTTCACCAGCACGTTGCCGCTGAAGCCGTCGGCCACCACGACGTCGTAGCTGCCGCTCAGGAGGTCGCGGCTTTCCATATTGCCCACGAAGTTGAGCGACGGGGTCTCCTGCAGCAGCTTGTAGGCTTCCTGCCGGATTTCGTCTCCCTTTTCGGCCTCTTTACCCACGTTGAGCATGGCAATGCGCGGGCTCTTGACGCCATAGACATTCTCCATATAGAGGCTGGCCATGATGGCGAACTGACGCAGGTGGGCCGATGTTACCTCGACGTTGGCACCGCTGTCGCAGATGCCCACGATGCCGCCGTCCATGGTAGGGAGGATGGGGCAGAAGGCCGGGCGGATGACGCCGGGAACGCGGCCGAGGCGGACGAGGGCGCCCGTTACCAGAGCGCCGGTAGAGCCGGTGGAAACCATAGAGGCGATGTCGTCGCGGTCCCGCAGCATGATGATACCCTTCATCATGGAGGAATTGCGCTTGAGACGAACCACGTCGGTGGGTTTCTCATCGCAGCCAATCACCTCGGGGGCGTGCTCGATCTCCAGGCGGGAAGCGTCGTAGGACTTACCCTCCAGGCATTTGCGCAGAATGGTTTCGTCACCCGTGAGAATCAGGTGCAGGTCCGGGTTGGCGGCCAGGGATTTGACCGCGGCTTCTACCGGGGCTTCGGGGCAGTGGTCTCCGCCGAAGCAGTCGACAATGATTTTAATCATAAAAGATTCTTCACTTCGTTCAGAATGACAGGCACTTCGTTCAGAATGACAGGCACTTCGTTCAGAATGACAACTTCTTCACGTAAGATCTATACCGCTTGCACTCTTCGCGCTTGAAACGGCGCCAGCTGTTCAGGATGGCGTAGTTGTCTTCCAGGTTCAGGTTGGTATCGGCCCACTTGAGGCGGGGATTGTCCCGCAGCATCTTCATGATGGCCAGGGAAAGCGCGCCGGAAACGCCTCGATTGAGGTATTCGGGGTCTACGCCCACCAGGCACAGGTCCAGGATTTCCGGGTTCTTGATGGCGCAGAGAAGCTTGATGAGGGTGAGCGGGGTGTATTTACCGCGCGTTCCCACCAGCGCCTTTGCCAGGCCGGGGAAGGACAGGCCGAAGCAGACGAGTTTCTCGTTCTCGTCCAGGATTACGGCCGTGTGCTCCGGGTTGATGACCATGGCGAAGTTCTCCAGCACCAGCTTGCGCATGCCCTCGGTGAAAGGGACGGTGCCGTACAGGCCCTCGTACGAGGTATCCAGGAGGTCGAAGATGCCATCGGCATACTTATTCAAAAGGTCGCGTCCGTTCCTGGCGGTGCCGTAGTGCAGCTTGTAGCGCTTGAAGATGAAGGCAACCAGCTCCTCCAGTTCCTCCAGGGCTTCGGAACTCTCGGCTCCGTACAGGCGGCTGGCCGTCCAGTCCACCTCTTTCTGGAAGCCCAGGGCTTCTACGTGGTCCTTATAATAAGAGTAATTGTAGTTTTCCTCGAAGGTGGCGGGCTCCTCGAAGCCATCTACCAGCATACCCTCACGCTCCAGGTCCGAGTAATTGAGCGGACCCACCAGGGTATCCATGCCTTTGGCCAGGGCCCATTTTTCCACGGCGTCAAAGAGGGCGCGGGATACTTCCAGGTCGTCTATGGCGTCGAAGCGGCAGAAGCGGCAGCGCTTTTCGTTGTTCTTGGCGTTGGCGTCCTTCTGGATGATTCCCTGGATGCGGCCCACCAGAGCCCCGTCCTTGTACGCGTTGAAAAAGACGTATTCGCAGCTGTCCCGGTAAACGTAATCTTCCCGGAACATCTTCTTCTCGTCGGCATATAGCGGCGGGACAAAGTACGGGTTGCCTTTGTACAGGTCCAGGGCGAAGTTCAGGAATTCCCTGCGTTCGCGGCCGGTTTTTACTTCTCTTACTTCAATCATACTATAGATTCTTCGCTTCGCTCAGAATGACAGATAATTACCTATTTTTAGCATGGAAGCAAACGCCAACGCCGTTGGGGCCGCAATGGCTGCCGGCGGTGGGGTTCACGTCTACGTACACGATATCCTGCTTCCCGTATTTTTCCTCGATCATCTGGGCGACGACCTTGGCAATTTCGGGGGAATCGGTGTGGCCGATGCAGATGCGGTGCTTCTCGATGTCCTGTCCCAGTTCTCCCACTTTGTCCACCAGGTACTGGATGGCCTTCTGACGGCCCTTGGCGGTGCCTACGGAGACCATCTTGCCTTCCTGGCTCATGTGGATGAGGGGACGTACGCCGATGAGGGTGCCCATGGTGGCAGCCAGGCCGCTTACGCGTCCGCTGCGGCGGAAGAACTTGAGGTCGTCGGCAAAGAAGTACATGGCAAAGTGATCGACTTCTTCCTTGGCCCAGGCCAGGATTTCGTCCAGGGTCTTGCCGGCCTTCACCAGGTCTCCAACCTCGCGTACAATGGCGTAGCTGATGGTGGTAATGCCCTTGGTGTCAATCTCTTCGAAGCGGGCGGCAGGGTACTGGGCCTTAAGCTCGGCGATGGCCTGGTCCATGGCGTCGAAGGTATTGGTCATGGCACGGGAGAAGTGCACGTACAGGATTTCGTTACCGGCCTTGAAATCTTCCTCGAAGTACTGGAGGTACTGATCCTTGGAAATGGCGCTGGTGGTGGGCAAAACGCCGCCGCGCAGGACATCATAGAAAGCGTGGGCATCGAAGGTCTCGAAGTCCACGTAAGGATACGTGGTCTTGGCGTCGATGCTGTAGGGCATGGAAATGAGCTTGTAACCGTATTCGGCCGCGAGGGCGAGATCGAAGTCGGTGTCGGTGTCGGTATAGATCTTTAACATAGCACTAATATATAATCGTATACGGGCTGCCCGCCGTCCAGGAGGATGACCTCGGTCATGGGGCAGGATTTTTCAAGTTGGGCTTTAAGCCGGGTGGCTTCGTCGGCGGGGGCGTCGGCGCCCGAGAAGAGGATCAGGATGTCGGCGTCCTGCGCGCTCAGTTTATCGGCCATCTGCAGCACGGCGTCTTCGCGGGCCTGGGCGGCGCAAAGGATGTCCTTCCCGCTGAAGCCGATGTAGTCCCCGGTGTGGGCATCGGCGGTGTCGCGGATGGCGCGGGAGATGGAGCCGGTGGTGACCGATGCGGCTGCCGCCTGCAGGGCTTCCGTCAGTTCCTCCAGGGGAAGGTCGGCATCCAGGTTGGCCAGGGCGTAGTAGCCTTCGCCCAGTGTCTTGGTAGGGATGACGACGACCTTGGAGTCTTTGTATAAATCGGCCGCCTGATTGGCCGTGAGGACGATGTTGCTGTTGTTGGGGAAGACCAGGACGGTATCGGCATTCACCTCGTTGAAGGCCTCCAGGAAGCGCTCGACGGAAGGATTCATGGTTTGACCGCCCTCGATGACGGCGTCCACACCCATTTCCTTGAAGATGTCCGTGAGGCCTCGCCCGGCAGCTACGGTCACCAGACCCAGGGCCTTGCGGGCACGCTTGTAACGCTGGTCCATGTGATTCTCGTGGTGCTGCAGGGTCATGTTCTCTACTTTAATAGTAAGGAACTCACCCCATTCGCGGCACTTGGAAAGGACGGCGCCGGGGTCTTTGGTATGCACATGCACCTTGACGATGCTGCCTTCGCGGAAGAAGACCAGGGAATCTCCCTGGCTGGCCAGCCAGTCGTGGATGACGGATTCGTCAAAATTGTCCAGATCTACCTTGCAGCGCTGCAGGCGTAGGAGGAACTCGGTGCAGTAGCCGAACTCCAGCACGCTGTCTTCGGTGAAAGCGTCAAAGTTGGGTCCGGAGGTAGTGCCGGTGGCGCTGTTGGCATCGGCCTGGATCACAGTCTCTCCGTGCAGGGCGGCGCGCATGCCTTCGGCGATGCTCAGAAGACCGGCCCCGCCGCTGTCTACCACACCGGCCTTTTTGAGCACGTCCAGGAGTTCGGGGGTGTGCTGCAGGCTTAGGTCCATGCCGGCGATCCACAGGTCGAAGTATTCTTCCAGGGTGGTGGAGCCTTTGGCGGCATCGACGCCTTCCCGCAGGACGGTGAGGATGGTGCCTTCGACGGGAGTGCTAACCGCATGGTAGGCTTCGTTGACGGCCGATTTCATGGCTTCGGTGAACGCCGGGCAATCGGCCTGTTCCACGCCTTTGAGGCCTTTGGCCAGACCGGCGAAGATGCGGGAAAGGATGACGCCGGAATTGCCGCGGGCGCCCATGAGCATGCCCTTGGAGACGGCATCGGCGGTTTGATCCAGGGATTGGGCCAGCGCCGCGTGGCTGCCGACCTCCATGGTCATATACATATTGTCACCGGTGTCGCCGTCGGGGATGGGGAAGACGTTCAGGTCGTTGATGGCCTGACGGTCTTGTGCCAGTTTTGCGGCGCCACCGCGGATGAGGTTCAGGTATAGTTCAGAGGTCAGGTTCATTCGGGAATGCGGAATGTTTTGCGGAAGAAAGGAATCTTCACCAGTTTACGGAATACCCACGGCTGCAGCGAATACGTGATAAGGATGGTAGAAGCCATGCCGATGAGGGTAATGAGGCCGATGGAGCGGATGGACGGGTGAGTGGCGAAGATGAGGGAGAAGGTGACGATGGCCAGCACCAGGGCGCTGTACAGGATGGCCACCTTGTGATACTCGAGCATCTCGCTCTCTCCCTTGCGGGCTTCGGCCAGCAGGCCCTCCATCACGAATATACTGTAGTCTACGCCAATACCGTAGATAAAGGTGGAGATGACAATGTTGATGAGGTTGAACTCCAGGCCCAGCAGCGCCATGTAGCCCTGCATCACGTACCAGCTAAGGAACATGGGCAGGAAGGCGATGAGGGAGATCCAGATGTTGCGGAAGCTGATGAGCAGCACCAGCAGCACGAAGAGACTGGAGATCCAGAGGGTGGTGCTGAAGTCGTCGTGAATGACTTCCACCAGGTCCCGGCAATAGTAGAAGGGCTCCAGGACAATGACGTGGGGAAGGGTAGCCAGGGCGTCCCAGACGGTATCCTGGTCCTTCATCTCGTAGGAAACGTCGGTGAATACCATGTAGCGGCCGTTCTCCTGGCGCTCTACATAATTGGACAGGAGGCCGGGAGGAACCACGCCGGATTCGTACAGGTTGTCGGGCTGGTATTTGGCCGTGATAATGCCCAGGAAAGGATTGAAGAGGTTGTAGGGCAGGTTGTTGTCGTGGGCGGCTGCACCCAGATCACGTTTTACACGGGCTACGCGGCGCTTGTCCCAGAACTTGTTCCAGGTCTTGATGCGGTGGTGCTGGTCTTTCTCTGACTGGAAGACCAGGCGAGTCACGGGGCTATATGCCTTGACCAGGCCGGCTTCCTGCAGGGAATCCAGGGCTGGGAAGATGGCCTTGTTGTACTCCAGGGCCGCATCCAGGTTGTAATCGTCCCAGGCGGCGAAGTACATGTGCACGTAACCGTCGGCGTTTTTGCGGTTGTAGAGTTCGGTGCTTTCCACCAGCTCGGGGTCGTCGTAGTCCAGGTTGCGGAGGTCGCTGTCGAACTTCACTCTGGGGCTGAAGAAGATGCCCACGGCGATGAGGACGATCAGCGAGCCGATGATCCACTTGTTGCGGTCCCATGGCAGGCTGTTGATCTTTTCTACCAGCGGGAAGCCATGCGAGCGCCTGAATGTGATGTCCTTGGGGTTCAAGAAGTGGGGGAGGAACACCAGCACGAAGAAGGTGTTGCCCAGAAGCGCGAAGGTGGCGAACATGCCGAAGTCACGCAGCAGGTCGCTTTCGGTGAACAGCAGGCCCAGGAAGGCGCCCACGGTGGTGATGCAGCCCAGAACCACGGGTGTACTCTCTTCCCGCAGCATCTTTTCGGCATCGGCCACATAGTAGAAGTGGATGAGAACGTGCAGGCAGTAGCTGATAGCTACACCCAGGATGATGGCACCCAGGCCCATGGCCATGAGGGAAATGTAACCCTTGATCCAGTACATGCAGGCCATGGAGAAAACGGCGCCGTAGATAACGGGGAAGACCTGATGCACCAGGAAGCTCACGCGATGGAAGCTGAGCAGCATGATGACCATAATCAGGATCAGGGACAGACCCACGGTCCAGACCAGGTCCCGCTTGATGGTTCCTGCGTTGGAAACACTTCCCGGAGGGTTGCCGTGCACCAATACACGGATTTCCGGATTGGCAGCTTCGTATTCTTTCTTGGTTTTCTTGATCAGGTTAACAAGGCGGGTGGCCTTGCCGGAGTTCATGGAAGTGAAGGAAGGGGAGATAAAGGCCAGGGCCACGCTCTTGTCGGGGCAGAAGAAATGGCCGTCTTCCATGGTGAAACTGCCCATCATGCCTTCTCCACCCATGAAATGCTCCACGAGAATCCCGCGTAAGTTGAGCGGATCCAGGGCCACCATCTGGGTGTCGTCACCGGTTTCGTCTTCCATGACAAGATGAGCGTTCTCTACCATCTGGGCGGCTATGGCCTCGGGGGTCATACCCTTTTCCATCAGGGCGTACCAGGAGGTGTCCACGAAACTGGGCAGATGCTCCATGACATAGTCGATGGCATTCAGGCCGGTCTCGATGTCCAGCGATGCCAGGATGCCGGAAATGTAATGAGTTGCCGTATCCCGGGTTTCCAGGATGTCGCAGAACTCTTCGATGGCATTGCCAAGAACGGCCGGAGCCACCGGATTGAGGGTATCCCGGGAAGTAACCTGGACGAAAATTTTGTCGGCCAGTTCGATGTCACTGAAGGCTACTTCGGCCGATCCAACCGACCTCGGCAGCAGCTTCATGATGTTTTCTTCATAGCGCAACTTGGCGCCAAAAAACGCAAATACGGCCAGTGAACCAAATAAACACAGGTACATCAGCCATTTATGCTCCTTGAAATAGCGATATATGGGCAGGAAAATCCGATGCATAGTCTCTGTAAAATACAATTTTACAAAGATACGAATTATTCCCGACTTTTCCTTATGACTTTTGGGGGCTGTTATTTCCCGCCGCATTTGCATCTCCACACCCTGGCGCCAGCACCTGCCAAGGCAAAAAATGGCCAATTTCTTTCCCCAACTCGTGCCCGCGTGCTCATTTTTCTCCCGTCCCGGCACAAAAACCCGTGTCTCTGTGCCCGTGCGATGGGCATAATCATAAATCGGCCTGGAGCTGGAGGTTCAGGGTGTAGGCGAGGGCGTTGTCCAGGCGGAACTGGCAGGCGAGGCGGGCGTTGGCTTTGAGCCGAAGGCGCCAGAGGCGGAACTTGCAGGAGGCGACGGCCGATGCGGCCATGCCGCGGCCGTAGTAGGCCGGGACCAGGAAGGCGCCGGGGGCGTCGCGTTCGTAGCAATAGAGGCGCGCGGCCCAGACATCGGCCCAAAAGCCGGTTACACGCAGGTAGGCGGCCACTTTCTCCTGTTTGTATCCACCTTCTAAATAAGTAAGGAAGCCCCAGCCGCCGCAGTGGTCCGTTTCCAGGCGCAGGGTTCCGAGCCAGGGGCCGGCGGTGTATTTGGCATCGGCACGGACATCGGTGCGGGGCGCTTCGTAATTCCGATAACGTTCTGTCAGGCGCAGGTCCAGCATCCACCCGGGGGCGTACTGCCACTGCCAGATACCGTACACGCGCAACTGGAAGCGGCGGGGGTCTTTGTCCGGGATGGGCAAAAGGGCGGAATCGGCGGTTAGGGATAGCGTGTGCCGATTCCGCTCCAGATAGCTCATGCCCGCGCCCAGGCCATATTCGCCGTTCCTTTTCCCAGAAAAGGCCCTGGGGATCACGCGTGCCTGCGCGGCCCATTTCCAGGATTCTCCCAGGCGGCCCCGGGCGGCGGCTTTCCCGGCGAAGCTCCGGTTCCGGAAGGCGAATTCGCCCGCCAGGTCCAGGCCGCGGAGGTTGTATCGGCCATCCAGGGAAAACGACCACAGGCCCTGCGCCAGGAGCACGCTCAGGCCAGCCTGTCCGTTTCGGCCCAGCCAATCGGCATGCACGCCGTAGTCGTTGCCCAGACCGGCATAGGCCGATGCACGCAGATATCGGCCGGAATACTCGTAAGCCAGACCCCGATGCACGCCGGACGGGGCGTAGGACCACACGGGCGAAAGGCCCCCGCCGCGCCTGATGAAGGCGTCCACCGTGGAGAGGCTTTCCATTGAAAAGCCCGTCCAGGCGGCCAGGCCCTGCCCCCAGCGGGTGTGAAAGTGCCCCAGTAGCACCCGGCTGCGGCGCCATTCACCCTCGGCATAAAAAGAGCCGTTCCCACCACGCCAGGCGGCACCGGCGCGCCAGTATTCGCCGTCCACCTTACCCTTTGTGCCGAAGGTGGAAAGGGTGCCCCGAACCAAGGCGGTGGCGCGGAGGCGGGTCGTATCGGCCTGCCCCGGCAGACGGTCGGACTCCAGCGAAAGAAAAGGTCTCAGCGCTGCAACGGCCTCGTGGGAGAAGCCGTCGACCAGCGCCAGTTCCTCGAAGGAGAGGATGTCGCCCGAAGATGAGCGGTAATCCCGGATGCAGGCCACCTGGTAGTCGCTCAAAAGCACGCCGGAACGAAGAGTGGGGCTGTTGATGCGCACCCGCCGCACGGACTCCAGGCGTTCGATCCAATCGGCCGGGATTTCTTCCTCGGAAGAGGCGCCGGAAAGGTACATCGCGGCCCGTAAAACGGCCTCGTCCTGCGCCTGCAAAATCCCTGTAAAAAGCCCCAGGGAGAGGCATAGAAGCAGTTTTCTCATGGTCCAAGATAGGCAGGAAAAGCCTGTCCTCCAAGGCCTGTTGAAAACTTGTGTTGTTTTAGCCGATTTAATCTAATCTTTTTTATTAATTTTGTATGTTTTAACCGAATCAGCATGGAAAACAAAGTCCGTCTGCACGACAAAACCTTCAAACTTTTCATTCCCAACGAGGAAATCGAAAAAGCCATCGACGTGGTGGCCGAGCGCCTGAACAAGGACTTCGCAGATGCCACCGACGAAGATCCCGTCATGCTCATCTGCACCCTGAACGGGGCGGTCGTTTTTGCGGCCGAATTGCTTAAGCGCCTGAATTTTCCCATGGTCCTCAAGGCCTGCAAACTTTCTTCCTATGTGGGCACCACTTCTACCGGCGTCATCAAGACCGATGTCCCCCTGCCCGCGCACATGGAAGGCAAGCGCGTCATCATTGTCGAGGATATTGTGGACACCGGCAACACCATCGTGGCCATGATGGGACAGCTCAAGGAGAAGAACGTGAAGGAAGCCCATGTATGCACCCTGCTCCTCAAAAAGGACGTGTACAAGCGCGATGTAAAACTGGACTACGTTGCCATGGACATTCCCGACCGCTTCATCGTGGGCTTCGGCCTGGATTACGATGAGCTGGGCCGCAATCTCAAGGATATTTACGTTTTAGACGATTAGCTATGAAATACTATGTTTTGTTTGGCCCTCCCGGGGCTGGCAAGGGCACCCAGGCCGGTGCCATGGTAGAACGCTACAAACTGTGCCACATCTCCACCGGAGAACTCCTCCGCAGCGAAATTGCAGCCGGAACACCCCTGGGACTCCAGGCCAAGGAACTCATTGACAACGGCAATCTGGTCCCCGACCAAGTGGTAGAGGACATGATCGAGGCCAAGTTCCAGAGCGAAAAAGACGTAGAAGGTTTCCTGCTGGACGGTTTCCCGCGCACCATCGCCCAGGCCGATGCCCTGAACGCCATGCTGGCCAAACGCGGAGAGAAGGTCACCGCCTGCGTCTCCCTCATGATTCCCGACGCCATGGTGCACGAGCGCATCGCCCATCGCGCCCAGTTGGAAGGTCGGGCCGATGACGCCCGCGACGAGGTAGTGAGCAACCGCATCAAGACCTACCACGACAAGACCGAACCCCTCATCGCCTATTACAAGGCCGCCGGCCTGTACTGCGAAATCGACGGCGTCGGCACCATCGAAGAAGTCCAGGCCCGCATCTTCGCCGCTATGGACTAAGGCCTAGTCTAGCTCCGGGAGCGGCGAGCCAGGAGCCAGTTTTCGGCACGGGCGGCGACGCAGGCGAGGACATAGTAGATGATGGTCTGGAGGGTCAGGGACCAGAGTTCGGGGGCGATGGCGGCGAGGGAACCGCTGCTGCACAGGGTCATATAGGCCCGGCAGCCGAAGGTGGTGGGGAAGACGTAAGAGACGATGCGCCAGAACACGGGGAAGTTGGAGACCGGCCAGGTGAATCCGGTGAGGAACACGGCGATGGGACTCACGAACAGCAGGAGCAACAGCACGGTTTCGCGTTTGCCGATGGCGGCCGACCACGTGAAGCTGAAGAAGATGATATCGGTTACGAAGAAGGCCACGAGCAGGAGCAGATCCCACCAGCGTGCGTGCACGGGCATATGGAACATCCAGGGAACCAGGATGGTGCCGTAGACACCCAGGAGCATAAAAATCACGAAATAAGCGGCCCCTCGGCCCAGGACGATGCGCCCGGCACCGCCGCGGCCGGCCAGCAGCGCAAAGCTGCGGCCCTCTTCCCGCAGGGTTCCGGCCAGGGTGGAAGACCCGTAGAACATCACCTGCTGCAGAATCATAAACAGGCACATATACACGAAGAACATCGTGAAGGAGATGTTTGGATTGTACAGCCGTACGTCGTCATACTGAACCGGTTCGACCAGCTGCGTGGCGGCCTCTCCGGTGAAACCGTCGGCCGCGTAGCGTTCCAGTTGGATGCGGTGCACCTGGTCCAGCATCACCAGGGATGTCCCGATGGTGAGGCTCTTGTAATAGAGGAAGGTGGACATATCGGCATACGTGCTGATCACGCCCTGTCCTCCCAGAACGATCCGGCTGTCAAAGTCTTCCGGAATGTACACGATGCCGTGCGCCTTTCCATCGGCCATCAGCCTTCGGGCCTCGTCCAGGGAGGTGCAATCGAAAGCGATGGCGCATTCGCGCGTGGCGTCCAGCTCCTGCACATAGCGCCGACTGTAGGCTCCGTGCGAAAGGTCCACGACGGCGACGGGCATTTCGTCCACCGTTCCGTTGGAGTAAATCCAGTTGTACAGCGGCGGATACACCAGGCCGGCGAAGCAGAAGATAATCATCACCCCGCTGTCGTGCAGCACCAGGGAGAGTTCATTATTGAAAAGGTTCCAGGTGTCCCGGAACCACTGGTTCAGGTATTTCATCTAATTGCGGGGATAATTCTGGTCGCGGTAGGCCTTGTAAAGGCGGGTGTGAGTGAGGTACGGCAGGGCCAGGAAAGCGGTGAGGGCCAGCAGGTAAGGCCACCAGTTGCCCAGGCCGCAGCCAAAGTACACGACCTGCGAGTAAATCTTGTAGTAAAAGCGCAGGGGGAACATCACGCTTACCCCCTGCAGGGCGGCCGGCAGGGACTCGACCGGCAGCGTAAACCCGGCGAAGGAGAAGCCCAGCACGCTGTACAGCGCACTCACGCAAACGCCCAGACGAAGGGTGGGAAGCAGCGAGACGATGAACACGGCCACCGACTCATAGGCTACGACGAAAAAGAGCGTGGTCACCAGCAGCCAGCCCACGGAGCCGGCGCAGGGATAATGCAGCGGGCCGAAGAGCAGCAGCTGGACGCCCAAGCCCAGCACCCAGAACAGGAGGGTGTAGGGGACCAGTTTGCCCACGAGCGCCGTGAAGAGGGAGTCGCGGGAGACGGCCAGCAGATGCCGGGAAGTTCCGTATTTGAGCTCGGCCCCCACGGTGTAGGCCACGACCAGCGTAATGCTCATCGCCAGGATGCCCATCAGGATCATATTCACCAGGTAGTAGGAGTAGTTGGTATAGGGGTTGCCGATGCAGTGCGCGTCCAGCGCCACCGGCTGCAGCCTGCCCATAATTTCCCACTCCGGAACGCCCTTGGCGCGCAGGACCTGCCGCTGCACGGCGCCGTTGGTGAGGTTCACCATATATAAGATGTCCTTGTAGGCCAGGGCGCCGCCGATGACCGGAAACAGAAGGTTCACCTGTACCTGCACCTTGGGGCAGTGGAAGGCCTGCACTTCCCGGTCGAAATGCTCGGGGATGACCACGTAGCCGCTGATGCGGCCGGTCTCCAGCTCCCGCCGGGCGTGCGCCACGGACTCGAACTCCACCACCCGCCCCATCTGCGTGGCGTCCAGCTGCTGCCGGAAGTTGCGCGAGGTGGACGAGTTGTCCAGATCGACCAGGCCGATGCGCAGCTTCTGCGGCAGTCCTTCGGCCATAAAAGTGGTGAAGAACAGCGCGCACACTGCCATTACGCCGGCCGATCCCAACAGGTAGACGGGCCTCCGGGCGATGATGTGCAGCTCGCGGGAAATGACTTGCAGGAGGTTTTTCATTTTTCGCGGGAAATCATAATCGCGCTCATTCCGGGACGAAGACCGTCGACAGGCTGGTTGGGCCGGGCCCTGACCTCGAAGGTACGGGTGTCGAACTCGCCGATCTCCTTGGTGGCGCGCCAGGTGGCGTAGGATTCACGGACGGCCAGGTAATAGACCGTGGCCTTTACCTCGCGGTTGTCCAGGGCGGGGATGCGAAGGGTGATCCGGTCTCCCTGCTGCATACTGTGCAGACGGTCTTCGCGCACGTTGAAAGTGAACCACATATCGCTCAGGTCCTGGATGGTCATAATGGGGGAACCCTGGCCCACCAGTTCTCCCACCTTGGGATAGCGGGCGGCGATGATGCCGTCGGACGGGGAGGTGAGGCGAATCTCGTCCTGGTAGGCATTCACCAGTTCCACGGCGGCGTTCGCCCGTTCCACCAGGGCCACGGCGGCATCCTTGTCTTCCTGCCGGGCTCCCTTCACGGCCATATCGTACTGGCTCTTGGCGGCCTTGGCGGTGGCTACCGCGGCGCGGTACTGGGCCTCCACTTCGTCGTACTTCTGGTCCGAAACGACCTTCTGCTCGTGCAGGGCCTGGATGCGCTCGAAACTCTTGCGCATCACGTCCTGGCCCACGAGGGCCTTCTGCCACAGCTCATAGGCGCCGGTAATCTGCTCCTGGCGGGCGCCGTGCATCGCCTTTTCCTTCTGGGCGGTGGCGGCGGCCTTGGCGGCGTTGGCCTCGGCCATCTTGGAGCGGATTTCCGGAGAGTCGATGATCACCAGGGTGTCGCCTTTGCGCACCTGCTGGCCTTCCTCTCCGCGAAACTCTTCGATTCGGCCCGGCACCTTGCCGGAAATGCGGTACTCGGTGGCCTCGGCCTCTCCCTGGATCACAATATCCCGGGGACGCGACACGAAGTAGCCGATGACGGCGATGACAAGCACAAGGCCCACGAGGCCGCACACGCCGATAAGCAAGTTGTAATTCTGTTTCATAGTCTAAGTTTTATTTGTTTCCTTCTGCTTTGTTTAACTGGGCTGCCGCCATCTGCAGTTCAATGCCCGCGTCGATGCACTCACTGTGGGCGCTGAGCCAGGCGGTGTGTGCGCCCAGGACGGTGTTGGTGGGGATGACGCCGGCTTCGTGCCCCAGGGTGGCCATCCGCAGGTTTTCCTCGGCACTTTCCAGGTTGGACTGGGCCATTTCCAGTTTCTGGCGGGCTTCGTCCATCAGCTTCCGCTGCTGGGTTACCTGCAGCTGGATCAGGTCTTTGGCGTTATCCAGCTGCTGCACATACTGCCGGGCTTCGGCCTGGGCTTTCTTGTATTTGAACAGGCCTTCTCCGCCGTGGCAGATGGGCACTTTCACCACCACGCCGGCGCTCAGGTTCCCGCCCTGCCAGCAATTTTGGAAGCCGTTGTACACGTTGGGGTTGTTCACTGTGAAGGCGCCCATCAGGGCCACGGTGGGCAGCATATCGGCCCGCACTACCTTGGCCTTCTTGTCGAAAATCTGCCCGGCCAGCTCCAGGCTGCGGGTCTCGGGACGGGTGGCGTAGATATCGTCCAGACTCTTGGCGCCCGGCACGGAGGGCAGCGGAATCACGTCCAGCTGTTCATCGACAAGCTGAATCTCGCTTTCCAGGGGCAGGCCGATGCGCTGGCACAGCAGCATCTTGGAAAGGACCAGCCCGTTGGTGGCCTTGGCCAGGAGCATATCGGCCTCGTTGGCCTTCACCCGGACCTGCAGGGCATCGGACTCGGTGGCTACGCCCGTGGCGATGGCGGTGTTCACGTCCTTCTCCATATGGTGCAGGAGGTCGGCGTAGCTTTCGGCCAGCTTCTTCTTACTTGCGATGGAGATGATCTGCCAGTAGGCCTGGTCTACGTCCAGGACCACATCGGCCTCCTTCATATCGTACCGGGACTGAGCGAGTTTCTGCGCCAGGGCGGCCATCTGGTTGCTGTAGATGATTTTACCGCCCACGAAGACGGGCTGCTCCACCACCACGGTGCCCACCCAGATATTGTGCAGGTCCGGGTGCAGGGAAGCGTCGATTTCCTGGCCGATGGCATTGACCGGCGTGGCGATGTCGAAGCCCCCGTTGGCGCGGGCCGATTCCAGAATCTGATGGCCCAGGGCGCGGAAGTTCTCGTTGGTGATGACTTCGTCCAGGCGGTTGCCAAAAGCGTCCCAGATGCTGTTCTCCAGGGTGGTTCCCATCGTCTGCAGACGCTGGCTCTGCCCGTCGTTAACCAGGGAGACGTCACGGTTATTATAGACGTATGCACCGGCGGCGGTCACCTTGGGGAAGTAGTTGGCCAGGGCGATTTTGCGGTCATAGCCGGCCATTTCCATCTGGATGCGGGACTGCTCCAGTTCCTTGCTTTGGGCGACGGCCATCTGCCGGCAGTCTTCCAGGCTCAGGACCTGCTGCGCCCGGGCGGTGGGAATGAGGCTCAGAAGCAGACAGGTTGTCAGAATTTGCTTTTTCATAGTCCAAAATGTTTTTGGCACAAGTATTTACAAATAAACTGCCACAAAACACCTGATTTTGGCGCAAATTTGCATCAGAATTTTCCTTTTGGTCGAAGATTTCGTATTTTTGCAAAAATTTGAGACTATGAATCAGGATTTACAGACCGTCGATATCACCCGCCTGCTGGCCCTTTCCTCCATTGCCGATGAATATGTCCTGGACCGGTCTGCCATTCTGGGAGAGATTACCGGCACGATGGCAGGACAGAGCCGCGCCCTGCTGGACCTGCTCAAATACCCCTTCCGCTTTGACGGATTTATGCTATTTTTCCTGAAGAAAGGCCGGCTGGAGATTGACGTGAACCTGTCCCGCTTCGAACTCACAGAGCATTCGCTGCTGGTGGTCATCCCCGGAAATATCGTGAAACTGGCCTCGGTGCCGGACGCTTCGCTCGCCAACACGGATTTATATTTTACGCTGGTGTCCGGAGAGTTTATGAGCGGGATCCGTTTCGATTTCCAGAAGGTGTTCCAGGATTCCCTGCGCGTGATGGACACGCCCTGCCTCACCCTGGACGACGCGCAGTTATCCCTGGCCGAAGACTATTTCCAATTATCCCGCAAGGTGCTGCTGGGCAACCTGCCCAACCGGCGGGAAATGCTGGGCTCGCTGCTTACCTCTTTTATTTATATGGCCCTGGGCGTCTGGACCACCAGGATGCAGGAGGAGGAGCCCCGCGAACCCCAGGCATCGGCTCGTGTCAAACAACTCACCGAGCGCTTCCTCACCCTGGTGGCGCGGCACCACAACCGCGAGCGCGGCGTGGCCTTCTATGCAAGCGAGCTGTGCCTCACGCCCAAATACCTGTCGAAACTCATCAAGGACGCCACCGGCCGCAGCGCCCCCGACTGGATTGATTCCTACGTGATTCTGGAAGCGAAGAACCTGCTCAAATACTCCGACAAATCCATCAAGGAAATCGTGGCAGTCCTGAACTTTCCCAGTCAGAGCGTCTTTAACAAGTTCTTCAAAACCCACACCGGCCAAACCCCCACCGAGTACCGGAAGTTTTAGAAATGGCCCAATCACTAGCGTTTGCCCACTTTCAGGCGCTGGCCGATGTTGATGCGGTCGCTCTTGAGGTTGTTCCAGTTCTTGAGCTGTTTGACGGTGCAGTGGTACTTGCGGGCGATTTTGCCCAGGCTGTCGCCGGATTTCACTTTGTAATAGACCCACTGGCCGGTGGCGGCGCGGGAGGTGGGGACGGGGCGTCCGTTCACGGTCTCGCGGCCGTCCTGGATCTTGGAGGTAAACAGAACATCGGCCTTATAGCGGTAGATGGAGTCCTGCATATCCAGGAAGGCCGATGAATAGTTGAAAGGCAGGCGGATGACTTCGTCGGAGCCGGCGCCCGGGACGATGTCGGTGTAGTACTGCGGGTTCAGGTCCCGGACATCGTCCAGGGGAATGCCCAGGACTTCGCTGACCTGACGGAAATGCAGGTTCTGATGCACGTGGAAGGTGTCTACGTACACGGGCAGGGAAATAGGATCGGGACGCAAACCGTATTCGTTGGCATAGCGGAACGCGTACATGGCACCCACCATGGCGGGCACATAGCCGCGCGTTTCGCGGGGCAGGTATTCGTACACAGCCCAGAAATCGGTGTTTCCACCGGCGCGACGGATAGCTTTGTTCACATTGCCGCTGCCGCAGTTATAGGCCGAAATGGCCAGGGGCCAGTCTCCGAAGATGCGGTAGGCGTCGCGGAAGTAGCGGGCGGCGGCATCGACGGACAGGACGGGATCCATGCGCTCGTCGGTATAGGAGTCAACCTTAAGCCCATAATTGATGGCCGTGCGGTACATGAACTGCCACATGCCCTTGGCTCCCACGCGGGATTCGGCCCGGGGATTGAGGGCGCTCTCGATGATGGCCACGTACTTCAGCTCCATCGGAAGACCATACTGACGGAACGTTTCCTCGAACAGCGGCATGTAGTATTGTGCCAAACCCAGCATTTCGCCCATCTTGGTGGGCATTTTCTCCGAATACAGGATCATGAAATTCTTCACGGTCTCGTTATAGGGGAGGCTGATGAAGGAATTCATCGCTTTCAGGCGCTGCATAAGCACGGAATCGGGAACATCCGTAGTAAAGTGCACCGAGTCCATGTTGAACTGCTCCCGGCCCGGGATTCGACTTTGCCGATGCATGTACCACTGACCCAAAAGCGTATCGGTATTGATAGTGGTATATTCTTCCAGACCGGCCGAGACCTTGTTCTCGTTCTCTCCGGAGAGTTCCTCCTCGATTTCCTGACGCTCGGCTTCTTCGGAGCGGTAAGTGGCAATCTCGGCCTCCAGGGCCTCCAGTTTCTGGCGCAGGTCTATGTTTTCCTGCTCCAGCTGCTTGCGGGATTTCTTGCTGTCGGGGGCGGCATATACCACACTGGCCGACAGCAGCATGCAGAGAGCAAATATTGTGTATTTTCTCATTTTCATCAGAATCTAAGGCCGATGGACATTCCCACGGCCGGTGCGGACGCGTAATCCATGGGCATGACAGAGGGACTGACTTTGAGCGAAATTTCGTCGTCCACGTCGAAGCCCTGCATATAGGCGAACACGTTGGCGTCTATGATTTGCAGCAGATAGGCCGCGGCAGTGAACAGGACGCTATAATCCCTGTATCGGCGGTATGAATCTCGATAATATTTGGCAGTTTCGGCGCTCTGCGGCGGTTTTTCCACCGAAGGATCGTCGGAAGTTGCCATATCATATACCCATTTCCAGCGCATGTACTGGACGTTGTTGTCGTGCCAGAAGTGGACGCAGCCAGCCATGATACCCAGGTAAATGGGCACTTTCCAGAATTCTCCGTTATAAATCTGGCCCAGGCCTGGCAGCAGGATGGAATAGACAGTAGATTTGGCGGGATCGGGATTGCGCAGACCATGGTACTGGACGGCTCCGTCCATGAGCGACCCCCACCAGAACAGGCCGGCCCCTATATAAGACAAAGTACTGTAAGTCCTGTACTTCTCGTCCTGGGTATTCTGGTACATCTTGTTAAAATGGATGCCACCATAAATACCGGCGCCGATTCCACCATAGATAATGGGCAGTTTCCAATACTGCTTCTGGTAAATCTGGTTGCCGCCAATCAATACAGCCGAGCCGATGGTGAGGTCCTTCAGGGAAGTGGTGCGCTTGTGCGCCAGTCCTCCGAAGAAGGCCTTGAAGCTGAACAGGGCCGATGTATCCTTGGGGCTTAGCTCCGTGGTATCGGCGTAGTTCTGCGAAAAGGCATCGCGCTTGAATTGGTCGTCACGATACTGGGCACGCAGCGGCAGGGCCGCCAGCATACCCAGCAGGAAGAATATGAGGGTGAATTTCCTCATCGCTGGTCCAGCGCCTCGAGAAAACTCTCCATTTGGGCATCGGATTCGAATCGGATGGTAAGGGAGCCCTTGCCGTCACGGCCGCGCTTGAGAGAAATGTTCTCTCCGAAGTACCGGCCCACATTTTCCAGCAGGCGGTAATACATATCGGGCAGTTCCTGGGACTCTTCTTTTGCGGGTTTGTCGGCTTTGTCCAGCGCCTTTACCTTTTCTTCCAGCTGACGCACGGACAGGCCGTTCTTGACGATAAGGTCGCAGAGCATCTCCTGCTGGGCGGGATCCTCCACCGCCAGGAGCACCTTGGCGTGGCCCACGCTCACCAGGCCCACCTTCAAATCGTGCTGCACCTTGGCGGGCAGCTTGAGAAGGCGCAGCTGGTTGGCGACCGACGCGCGCTTCTTGCCCACGCGGTCGGCCATCTGCTCCTGGGTGAGCTGGCACTCTTCCATGAGGCGCTGATAACTCATGGCCACCTCGATGGGATCCAGATTCTCCCGCTGAATATTCTCTACGATAGCCATCTCCAGCATACCCTGCTCGGAGGCATCTCGGATATAGGCGGGAATCATATCCATGCCGGCGATGAGTGAGGCACGGTAACGGCGTTCGCCGCTGATAATCTGATATTTCTCTCCTTTGCGGCGCACCGTGATGGGCTGGATAAGGCCCAGGGTGCGGATGGAGGAAGCCAGTTCCTGCAGGGCTTCTCCGTCGAAGTTCATGCGGGGCTGGTAGGGGTTGGGCTCAATGAGGTCTACGGGAATGCGGAGAACGTCGGAGGTGTCCTGCGGCTTCCCTTCGGCGGAAACCACTTCCTTATTGATATAACCGACAGGTTTGCGGAGCTCGGTGAGGTCTTCTCCTCCCAGGAGGGCGCCCAGGCCCTTGCCCAGGCCGCGTGCTTGCTGTTTAGCCATTGGCGTTCTCGTTTTTATCCAGGACTTCCTTGGCCAGATTCAGGTAATTGGAAGTACCGTTGTTCATTACGTCGTACAGAATGATGGGCTTACCGTAGGAAGGAGCCTCGCTAAGACGGATGCTGCGGGCGATGACCGTCTTGAACACCATATCCTGGAAATGCTCCTGCAGCTGGGCCACCACCTGGTTGTGCACCTTGGTGCGGCCGTCGTACATGGTGACCACGAAGCCTTCGATGGTAAGGGAAGGATTGATGCCGCTCTGCACCAGACGGATGGTCTGGATGAGCTTGGCAAGACCTTCCAGGGCAAAGAATTCGGGCTGCACGGGGATCATGACGGAATCGGCCGCCGTAAGGCAGTTTACCGTAATGAGACCCAGGGAAGGGGAGCAGTCTATGATGATATAGTCATAGTTGTCCTTGATGGGCGCAAGGGCTTTCTTAAGGATGGATTCGCGGTCCGGGGTATCCAGAAGCTCGATCTCTGCACCTACCAGGTTGATATGGCTGGGGATCATGTGCAGCTTGGGAAGCTCTGTCTGGATAAGGGCGTCCTGGGCATTGAGCTTGCCGATGAGAATCTCGTACAGCGTACGTTCCTCACCGTTTTCGGGGTCGAAATTGAGGCCCGAAGTAGTGTTGGCCTGAGGGTCTGCGTCAATGATGAGGACGTTCTTTTCCAGAACGGCCAGCGATGCGGCCAGGTTGATGGCCGTGGTGGTTTTACCTACTCCACCCTTCTGATTGGCGATTGCGATGATCTTGCCCATAATTCACATTGTTTAACTTACAAAGGTAAGTAAAAATCCTGGAATATCCGGCAAGATGTTCCACAAAGTTCTACAAAATCCTGCGTCAAACAGGATCCACGTCCATGTGAAGGTGAGCGGGGTATTTACCGTCCTTCTCGAAGTCCAATACAGTGCTGTAAATGAGACGCTTGCGTGGGATAAGCGCTTTATCCCGGGGCAGGGAAAAACGGATGGTGCGGACATCGCTGCCGGCCGATGAAGGGAACGGGCCGACGGGAGAAATGGCCGGCGGAAGTGCCCGGCGCAGGGCCTGGCAAAGTGCGGCGGACATGCCTTTCAGGCGCGACTCATTCTGGTCGCGGATGACGACATCCACCAGGCGCGTATAGGGCGGATAGCCAAACTGCCGGCGCTCGGCAAGAAGCCGGCCGATGGTATCGGCATTCCACGGGCCGAAGGCAGGATGCCCCGCTTCGAAGGTCTGGATGACCAGCAGGCCGTTGGGCGCGCAGCGGCTGCGCAGCTGGCCCAGCACCTGCATGGCCCGCTCGTCGCAGCGGAAATCGTCCTTGTTCAGGAGATGGTCGGCCTGCAGGATAGCGACCAGCGCAAAGGCCCCGGAAGGCTGCCCCTTGGCACTGGCAGGCGTGCACAGCTCGATTTGGGAAGCGCGGGAGGCAAAGATGGACTCCAGCTCGGCGGTATACTCCGGGATGGCCATCTTGGAGCGGCAGACAAGCAGGATCTTCTCTCCGGCGTCCAGGCAGCGGTGCATCTCGGCCAGCAGTTTCAGGGAGAAATTGCCCGAAACGCCCTTTTTCTTGATTTCGGCCGCCACATTTACCATCAGCTGCTCTACGGGAGCAGTCTCGGGCAGACGAAGCCGCTCGAACAGGCCATTATGGGCATTATACAACGACTCCAGCGAGGGATTGGCGCTGCCCAGCACCACCCGGGCCGATTGCGTCCGGGCCAGCAGAATGGCGGCTTCGCGGGCATGGTAGCGAGGGGCGGGGGAGTCCTGCTTGTAGGAAGGATCCTGCTCGTCGTCCACGATGATTAATCCCAGGTTCCGGTAGGGGAGGAAAAGGGCACTGCGGGTGCCCAGGACCAGGCTGGGGCCTCCCTTGCGGACGGCCTCGGAAACGCCCCGCCGGCGTGCGGGCGTAAGAGCGCTGTGATAAGTCAGGGCCTGGGGGAAGAGGGCTTTTACCTGCTCTTCCAGCTGATGCGAAAGGCCGATTTCCGGCACTAAATACAGTACGCTTCGGCCGGCGGCCAGGGTCTGGCGGATGAGGTCCGGATAATAGGCTTTTCGTTGTTCACTGTTGCCCTCCAGCAACAGCGTTTTTTCGGGGAAAGGAAGTCCCGGAGATACGGGAACGCATTCCTCCGGCTCCTGCGCAGCCTTTTTGGAAGTTTTCAGTTGCTGCTGCGGAATCACGGCCTTGTAGACTTCTCCCACTTCGCACAGATAATACTCGCTTAGGGAGCGCCAGAAGGCCAGTTCTTCCGCCCCCACAGGCGGATGTTCGGTGCGCTGCGCCTTGAAGATTTTGATTCCTTCCTCCGGCGTTACGCCAACCGCACTGACTACGGCGATGTAGCGTCGCCCGGAGAACACGACTTGCACCCGTTCTCCAACCCGGACGGGTTCTCCGTCTTCTATCAGATAATAAGGCTCCCACTCCAGACGGAGCGGGAGGATTACCTGTATGAAGACGGGGTTATTCGGCATAGAGGAGATAGGGCTTTCGTTGCTGCCGGAAGGCCTCTACATCGGGGGCCCAGCGGGCTTTGATTTCGGCCGCCGTGGCACCGTCTTCTATCATTTCCCGTACCCAGGTCTGACCCAGCAGGAGGTCGAAGAAGCGGCGGAAGAAGCCCATTTCCATGCCCTGCTCCTTAAGAATGGTATAGGCATCGATCACATAGGACAGGTCCATGCCGTTCTTGAGAATCTCTTCCCGGGGCATTTGGCTCAGGTCTACGCCAAAGCATTCCTGACCCAGGAGCGGGGGATGGGTAGAGCCTTTCACGCTCTGGGGCGTAAAGGAATAACTGTATTTCACATCCAGCGCGGGATGGCCGTACTGCTGGAAGGGTTTGTCGGTACCGCGGCCCAGGCTGACCACCGTGCCCTCGAAGGGACAGAGGGAGGGATACAGATAGATGGACTGCATGTTAGGCAGGTTGGGGCTGGGACGGACGGGCAGCTCGTAGAACGACCGGTGCGTGTAATTCTTGCAGGGAATCACGGTGAGCTTGCACTGATTGCCTTCGTTCAGCCACTGCTCTCCCTGCGCCATCAGGGCCAGTTCTCCCAGGGTAAGGCCGTGCACGGCGGGAATGGGTAGATGGCCCACACCGCTCTTGAGGCTCATGTCCAGGATGGGACCGTCGATGTACTGTCCGTTGGGGTTGGGACGGTCCAGCAGCACCACGTGCTTGCCGAAGGCGCCGCAGGCGTCCATCAGGTGGCACATGGTAATATAATAGGTGTAGAAACGAAGACCTACATCCTGGATGTCCACGATGAGGACGTCGAACATGCCCATGGATTCGGCGGTGGGACGCATCCCGCCGGCCCCGCCGTACAGGGACAGGATGGGAACGCCGGTGAGGGGCTCCACGCTGTCTCCCACGTGGGAACCGTCGTCGGCCAGGTCCCGGAAGCCGTGCTCCGGCGAGAAGATGGCCGTAACGTTTACTCCTTTGGCCAGCAGGGCGTCCAGCACGTGCTCCTGCCCGCCGCCCACCAGGCCGGTCTGGTTGGAGAAAATGGCCACGCGCTGTCCTTCCAGCAGGGGAAGGTATTCCTCGAATTGTTCGTCTCCCAGGACGATACGTTCTTCCTGCGCGGCGCAGGAGAGGGTGATGAGCCCCAGAAGGGCCAGGACATATCCTTTAAGTGTTTTCATAGTCTATTGACGAAGCCGGGCTTTGAGGGTAAGGACGCGGCGCACGCTTTCATTGATGCGCTCTTCGGTGAGGGTGCCGTCTGCCACGGCCGCCATCACGGCCTCGAAGGCCTCGATGTAGTTCTTGGGTCCCAGGATGATATCGGCCCCGGCCTGCAGGGACAGGAGGGTGGCCTGGGCGCTGGTGTACTGCCGGGTGATGGCGCCCATGGCCATGCCGTCGGTGATGATGATGCCCTGGAAGCCCAGTTCCTTGCGCAGTTTATCCTGAAGGATGACGGGGTTCACGGTGGCGGGAATCTCGTTGCCGGTCACGTTGGGCGTGCCGATGTGGGCCGTCATAATCATCGGAACCTTGTTGTCGATGGCCGCCTTGAAAGTGACCATCTCGCAGGCGAGCATCTGCTCCCAGTTTTTATCGGTGCTGGCATAGCCGTAGTGAGTATCGGCCTGGGTGTCTCCGTGGCCGGGGAAGTGCTTGACACATCCGGCGATGCCGGCCTCTTCCAAGCCCTTGACATACTGCACCACCATCGGGGCGGCCACCTGCGGATTGTCGGAGAAGGCACGCGGGCCGATGACGGGGTTCTTGGGGTTGGTGTTTACGTCGGCCACCGGGGCCAGGTCTACGTCGAAGCCGTATTTTTTAAGATACTGGCCGATGGTATTGCCCACGTGCCAGGCCTTCTTGGTGTCTCCGGTCTTGCCGATCTCTCCCATCGGGGGGAAGTGTTCTACGGGGAAGTTTTCGTTGTTGGCGATGCGCGCCACGCGGCCGCCTTCTTCATCGACATACACCAGGGGATCCCCGTTGAAGGCCTTGATCTGGGCCATCAGGGTGGCCAGCTGGGCTTCGTCCTGGATATTATGGGCAAAGAGGATGATGCCGCCCACGGGATACCGGGCGTTTACCTTTTGCATCTGCTCGTTCACTTCCTGCACCTGGTAGCTGGCCAGTTTGGTGTAGGTATCCCATTCCAGGGCCACGTCGAAGGCCTCGGGGCGCACGCAGAAGAGCTGGCCCACTTTGTCCCTCAGGCTCATCTGTTGGAGCTGAGCTTCAATGGCATCGGGTTTTACATTGTTTTTGCCGGCGGTTCCACCGCAGGATGCCAGCATCGCCACCAGCGTGCCGGCCATAAGGATAAAGTAGGTTAAGCGTTTCATCTTGGTCCAGTACTAAATTAGACAAATTTAATGTTTTCCTGCGATTTTTTTCATAATTTTACAGAAAGATTCAAATAAAGTTATGAACACCGCACTTCCCATGCAATGCATCGGCCTGATGTCCGGCACCTCGGTAGACGGCCTGGACGTCTGCTGCGCCACCTTCGATTTCAAGGACGGACACTGGTCCGGTAGTTTGACACAATAATTTTCGTTTTTTTTATCAGAAGACCTTCCAGGGTCTTTTTTTTGTCAAATATTATTTTTATATTTGTAGCATTATATAGTATTATTTCAAATATGAAGCTTAATATT